>Ga0101944_10000111_pt1 | contig 268423 bp, 203 predicted proteins | sample DewCreD2012metaG_FD_75245 | JGI IMG/M metagenome (GOLD analysis project Ga0101944, IMG submission 75245) | Hot spring sediment bacterial and archeal communities from British Columbia, Canada, to study Microbial Dark Matter (Phase II) - Dewar... ... | reverse complement strand
CCGGTAATGCAGCACCGCCTGCTCCGCCACCAACCGCTCCGCATTGCTCTCCAACCGCATAACTTCCTCCGTGAAATCCGCACACAACCCCCAATCAGTCATGCAGTTGTACCAATAGTGCGCAAAATGCGCGCTAGACCCTCGGCCGGTAGGGCCGCGGTTTTCCCTTGCATCTCGGCGACATGCATATTCCAACCTGTCTGGCCGATATGAATTACGTCCCGAGGGCTGCCATGGACGTCCCACCCGAACCGCCGGCTTTGTCGCCAGTCGAGAAGCCCAGAGCCTTCACCGTTCTGGTGATCCTCCTGTTCTGCGCTTCCATGTTGAGCTGGCTGCTGATCTACGCGGGCCCCAACGCCCTGATAGCCGCGGACATGATGGAGCCCTGGTCGGCGGAGTCCGATCCAAGACTGGAGTGGTGGGGCATCAGCATCGCGATCCTGCTTTCGCTGATGCTGATCGGCGGGCGTCTGGTGCCGTGGATGATCCGTCGGCAAACCTTGGCCATCGACGCCATTGCCGACGCCCAAGACGATGTGCCGGATGCAGTGTCGGCGCTGGCCGGCCATTCGCACAAGCCCGCCGACGGCGACGCCCCCCGCGCGTAAGGCCCGGCGGGTCTCTCGGACCCGCCGCGCCGTAATGCAACAACTTGCAGGTTAGTCCGGGCGAACGAGGCCCGTGCGGATCGCGTATTTGGTCAGCAAGGCCAGCGAGTGCAGACCCAGCCGCTTCATGATCTGCGCGCGGTGCGACTCGACCGTTCGCACGCTCAGGCACAGAATCGCCGCCACCTGCTTGCTGCTGTGGCCGTCCACCAGCAGGTACAGGACCTCCCGTTCGCGGGCCGTGAGCCGATCCAGCGCCGCTCCCTGGCCGTTGACTCCGCCATGGCCGTTGCCATGGCGCAGCTCATCCACCAGCACGCCGGCAATCCGCGGACACAGATACGTCTGCCCGTTGATCACCGCCTTGAGAGCCAAGTGCATGTGGCTTGGCTCGGCGCGCTTGGAAACATAACCACGGGCTCCCGCATCGAGCATCTGCCGCACGACGTGGTGGTCCTCGCAGGAGGACAGGCCGATGACCCTCGTGTGGCCGCAGGCCGACACTTTCCGCGTGGCGTCGATGCCGTTGAGCTCCGCCAGGTGCACTGCCATGAACGCGACTTCGGGCAGCAGTTCGCCGCACAGGCGGACCGCCTCGCGGCCGGAACCGGTTTCGCCAACGACCTGCACCCCGGCGATCCGCTCCACCAGCGCGCGCACCCCCGCCCGCACGATGGGCTGCCGCTCCACCAGGATTGTCCGCACCGGCATGTCCCCGTACCCCGCCCGCCCCTTCGCCTCGCTGATCCGGCGGCCGCCACGCTGGCCTGTCCCGTGCCGGACCTACCCACGCAGGAAAGCATTATCCGCAAGCGGCACGTTTTGTCAAGCTTTTGTCGCCGCTATGCCTGCGACATTTTGCCGCACCTACGAGACAAGTTGCCTGTCGACATATATCACAAAAAAGATATGTATTTCCCCTTTCTTGCCGCCAATCTCTAACTTTGCAGGACCCGATCACTGCTGGCCCGCCAGCCGCAGGTTGTGGGTGATCCGTCCCAGGCCGATCTGCTGCACTGTCGTCAGTGACGTCAGCATCCCGCTGGCCGGGTCGTAGGCGAAATCCAGCCGGTGCAGCCGACCGACCTCGCTGATGACCAGCCGGCCGCGCCCCGCCTCCGTAACGCTGGTTGCCGTCTGGGTCAGGTCATTACGCTCGATTTCCTGTCCTTGGCGCAGCTTCGCGATGGCCTGAGGCGATATCCACAGCCCGCCGATTGTTGCCTGGCCGGACGTGCCGTTGGACTGCCCCTGTTCGGGTGGCATGCCTGGCGGCGTCTGGAGGGTGCTGGCGGCCGAGAATCGCAGCCAGTTGGCCCCGCGCGCTGTGGGCGAGATTGTCAGAACCATGCCCCGCCCGAACTCGCCGGCGCCGGCCACCAGCGAGCTCTGCACCCCCTCGTAGCGGATCTGGCGGAACTGCCCCACCCACGGCGGGGCGGGGGCATCCTTCCACGGCACATCGATGTCGCGAACATCCATGATCCAGCCGGTGATGATCTGCGTGCTGCCCTGGCCCACACCCGCCGCCCCGCCGCCCGCGGGCGGCGGCGTCAGCACGTTGGCGCCCTGCGTCCGCGAGCCATGAAAGATCATCCGCCCGCTTTCCAGGTCATACACGTAGGCGCTGTAGCCTTTCTCGTTGTCGTTCTGGAAGCGGATGGCCTTGTAAACGCGGCCGTTGAGCATATAGGGCATGCGCAGGATGCGAACGCCGGCCGCGTTGACCTCCTTGACTTCCTTGAGCACGTCGGGATGAATCCAGTAGTCGGCCGCGCAGCCCGCATGGGCTACCAACCCCCCGCCGGCCGAATACGTCGAGGTCTTTCGCAGCGTATCGACCGTGTAGAGCCTGCTGGAAATCTGCACGATGTCCCTGTCCACATACCCCACTTGCAGCACGTTGTACCCTGCGCCGGCGGCGCCCGGGATGTCCTGCTCGTCATAGCGCTGGCCGGTGGCCTGGTCCACCCATTTGCCGTTTTCATCCAGCACCATCTGCTTGCGTTCGCCGGGGATGCTGGCGGTCATGCCAAAATACGTGATCCGCGTGCCGGGCTTGCACCACGCCGGCGGGCCGGCCCTGGCCGCCTCCGGCACCAGCGGCAGCATGATGCTCGGATCGGGCACAACCGGCGCCTGCGCCAAAGCCCCGGCCGCGCACACCATCCACACGCCCACGCAAAGGCCCATCCAGCAACTGGCATTTCGCGTCATAGGGCACCTCCCGGAGGTGAAACGGGGGAAGGCTCGGAATTCCAGACCATTGTACCGATCCCGCAAGCCGCTCCACAAGATGATTTGCAGCCGAGCCCCGGCCTTTCTAACATCCGCGGCACACCATGCGAATCCTCTACATCGACATCGATTGCCAGCGCCCGGACCACCTGGGCTGTCATGGTTACCACCGCAACACCAGCCCGGCCATCGACCAGGTCGCCGCCGAGGGCGTGCGGTTCAACCAGTGCCACACGCCCGATGCCCCCTGCCTGCCCAGCCGCACGGCGTTCTACTCCGGTCGTTTCGGCATCCACACCGGCGTGGTCGGCCACGGCGGCTCGGCCGCCCAGCCCAAGATCGAAGGCAAATACCGCGGCTTTCGCGATGTCTTCGACGAGCAGGGCCTGGCGCGGCAACTGCAGCGCCTGGGCTTCTACACCGCCATGGTCTCGCCTTTTGGCCAGCGTCACGGCGCCCACTGGTTCTATGCGGGCTTCAACGAGATGCACAACACCGGCAAGGGAGGCATGGAATCCGGCGAAGAGGTCTGGCCGGTCGTGCAGAAGTGGCTGACCGACAATGCCGCCCGCGACAAGTGGTACCTGCATGTGAACTTCTGGGACCCGCACACGCCCTATCGCGTGCCGGCCAGCTTCGGCGAGCCGTTTGCGAAGGATCCGCTTCCCAAATGGCTCGATGACGACAAGGTGATCCAGCGGCACGTGAAGATGCCCGGCCCGCACACCGCCCTGGACATCGGCATGTACGACGACAAGGAGGACTCCCGCCACCCGCGCGCTCCGGGCAAAGTCACCGATCGCGCGTCGATGCGGCGGCTGATCGACGGCTACGACACGGCCGTCCGCTTCGTGGACGACTACATTGCGCAGATAGTGAAGATGCTCAAGGCCGCCGGCGTGTACGAGGACACGGCCATCATCATCTCCGGCGACCACGGCGAGAACTTCGGCGAGCTGGGCATCTACGCCGAGCACGCCACCGCCGACAAGGCCACGTGCAACGTGCCGATGATCGTGCGCTGGCCCGGCGGCCAGCGCGGCATCGTGGATGACGGCCTGCACTACACCGTCGATTTTGCCCCGACGCTGATGGAGCTGTTGGGCGGCACGCCCCAGCCGCTGTGGGATGGCGCCAGCTACGCCGCGACCATCCTCAAGGGCATGCCCGCCGGGCGCGAGGACATCGTCATCAGCCAGTGTGCGCACGTGTGCCAGCGCAGCGTGCGCTGGGACAAGTGGCTCTACATGCGGACGTATCACTGCGGGTTTCACCTGTTTCCGCAGGAGATGCTCTACGACCTGCAGGCCGACCCGCACGAGCAGAACGACCTGGCCGAAAGGCTGCCCCAGGTGTGCCGCGAAGGGGCGTGGCGGCTGGCCCGCTGGCACGATGCCCAGATGCAGAAGATGGCCGTGAACAGCAGCGACTCGACCGACCCGCTCTGGACGGTAATCCGCGAGGGCGGGCCGATGCACGCTCGCCATGAGAAAGGCCGCAGCCCCCTGCCGGAATACCTCAAGCGCCTGGAAGCCACGGGCCGGGCCGAGGCGGCCGAGGCGCTGCGGAAGAAATACGCCGTCTGAGGCCGCCCGCCGGCCCGCTACTGCGTGTAAGGGACCGTGCCGTCCGCGTCCGTCGGATAGCCCCAGCGGCGGATGTACTGCCAGCCCGACTCGAAACGGTCGCCGTTGGCCGCCAGGAGTTGCGCCAGCCGCGCCTCCAGGTCCGCCCGAACCGCGGCTGAATCGGCGTCGTTGACCAGGTTCTTCATCTGGTACGGGTCGGCCGCGTTGTCGTACAGCAGCCAGGGGCCGTCCAGGCTGCGGGCGTAGGTGTACCGCCTGGTCCGCACGCCCCGGTATTCGCGTCCTCCGACCTTTCGCGTCCACTCGCCGAAGGGCGCATAGCACGCCAGCAGTACCGCGTCGCGCGCCGCCGCTGCGCCATCGCGCAGGTGTGCGCAGTGGCTGACGCCTTGCACACCGGCCGGCACGGCCACGCCCGCCAGGTCGCACAGCGTCGGCAGCAGGTCGGGCGTGTCGATGGGCGCGTCGATCATGCGCCCCTGCCGTCCCAGCGCCGCCGGGTATCGCACCAGCAGCGGCACCCGCACCGACTCCTCCCACGGCTGCTGCTTGCGCTGCGCGCCCTGGGAATAGAGCATGTCCCCGTGATCCGACCAGAACGCCAGGATCGTGTCCTCGGCGATTCGCGCCTGGTCCAGCGCCGCCACGAGCATCCCCACGCACTCATCCAGTGCCGAGCAGTGCGCGTAATACCCGGCCAGGTCGGTGCGGGCCTTGTCGTGATATTCGGCCGGCACGTTGGGCCGCAGCACCAGGCGCTGCGGGTCGTACATCCGGCGAAACTGCTGCGGCGCCGTCTGGTAGGGGTTGTGCGGCGGCCCCCACGAAAGCACCAGCAGAAACGGCCGCGGCCCGCGCGCATGCTCCTGGATATACCGGCAGGCCTCGCGGGTCTGGGCCGTGGCGTCATAGCCGTCCCACGTCCGCTCCTCGCCGCTTTCCGTCCAGTAGCGGCTCTGGTTGTAGCTGTGGCAGCACTCCTGGGCTCGCCAGAACGCAAAGCCCCGCCGGCGATCGGGCGGGATGTAGCTGGAACGCCCGCGGCCGTCGATGTGCCACTTGCCGATCCAGGCGGTGTCGTAGCCGGCCTGCGCAAACGCCTGCCCCATGGACGGCCGGTCCAGTGGAAGCTGCACATCGTTGAGGAACACGCCATGCGTCAGCGGGAACTGCCCCGTCAGGAGGCTGGCCCGCGCCGGGCAGCACACCGGCGAGCCGGAGATGCAGTTGGCGAAGTTCAGGCTGCTCTCCGACAGGCGATCCAGGCACGGCGTGCGAACATTGGGATCGCCGCCAAAGCCGGTCGCCTGATAGCGCCACTGGTCGGCGAAGGCGAAAACGATGTTGGGAAGACGGGAGGACAATGCAGAAGAAGTCAGAAGTCAGAAAACAGAAGTCAGAAGTCAGAAAACACAAGTCAGAAGTCAGAAGTCAGAAGCCAGACGATGTCGCAACTCACAACTCGCAACTCACAACTTTTCACGGCTGTTCATCCGGCTGCGTCGCGCTGGTGGTCGGGAACGGCCGGATCGTCGGCGTCGTGCCCGGCTGGCCGCGCTGCACCGCCGGGGCGCTGTCGGGCAACAGCGCGATGGCCGCGAAGACAATCACGACCGCCAGCAGCGTCGCATTCAGGGCCACTCCGCTGGAGGCCAGCAGACGCCCATGTTCCAGGCCGTTTCGCCGGAGTTGGCGGATTGCCAGGATACCCAGAATCAGCCCCAGTCCCAGGATCGGGACTGCTACCAGCCCGAAGGCGATCTCGGTGGCCAGAATCTGGGCGATGGTGAACGGCAGAACCTTGCCCATCGCCTGAGCGAGGTTCGCGCGCAGGTCCATGATCCAGGCGGCGGATGTCGCGGCCACCACGAAAGCCACCGGCAGAAACATCAGCCCCAGCACGATCGAGGCCAGTGCCTTGCCGTAAGCCGATCGCGCCTCCGACCGGGCATTGGGATCGGCGGATGTGTCGGTGCCGCTCATGGGACCTCCCGGGTCATGGTTGCATTTGTACCGTCGCGTCGGCGTTGGGCAAAGCGCGAGTATTAAGCGACGGCTAACGGGCTGGTTATCCCCTGTCCGCTTGGCGCGTCCCATAGGGGGGAGCCCTTGATCGGCCCCGGTGCCCGGCAGACGTAACAGGACTGTAACTTGCCGGCCGGGCGGGAGGTTTTTCGTTGACGTTAAGGATGTAGATGGGCATAGTAGTCATCCGGTCAGGGAGGACCCGCTGTTGGGGTGCTCCGGGAGCGCAAAAAAAGCCGGGAACCTTTAAACACGCCACGCGTCAAACCCCATGTCGAGCCTGAGCGGGACACATAGCGGGATGCGGATCGCGGCGGAATGTCCGCCGGCCGTTTCCGCGGAAAGCGCGCAGGATGCGACACTCCTGCGGCGTGCCCAGAAAGGCGACCGAGCCGCCTATGGGCAGATCGTGGTGTCCTGTCAGGATCGGCTGTACAACGCGGTGCTGCGGATGGTCGGGGATCCCGAGGAGGCTCGGGACCTCACGCAGGAGGCCTTTACCAGGGGCCTGCTGAAACTGGACAGTTTCCGGGGCGATGCATCGCCCTACACGTGGCTGTTCCGGATCGCGGTGAACCTGGCGATCAGCCGCCTGCGCAAAGTCCAGCGCCACCGGGTCTTCTCCCTGGACTGCCCCGCCGGCACCAGGGACGAGCGACACGAGGACCAGGCCAGCGCCCTGGTCGATCGGCTGTCGCAGGAATCGGCCGACGGACCCGACAGCGCCGCCGAGAAGCGCGAGCAGGGCCAGCAGGTCCTGGCAGCGCTGGGACGCCTCGACGCGGAGTACCGGGCGGTCCTGGTGATGCGCGACATCGAGGGGTTTGATTACCAGCAGATGGCCGATGTTCTGGGTCTGCCGCTGGGAACCCTCAAGAGCCGTTTGTTCCGCGCGAGGCTCGCGTTGCGGGACGAACTGAAAGCGTATCTGTCCGGGCACCGACGGTAGGACACGTCCTGGTCGTTTGCTCGCCACATTGGGATGGACAATAATCCGCTGCCTGCCATGGTGTCCGGCGGCAGTGAGCGTGTTGTGCGGACCCCTGCGCGGGATGGTTGATCGGACATGGCCGGGAACACGGAAGAACAAATCGAATCGAAACTGGCCGAGTATGTCGAGGGAACGCTTGACGAGGCCGGGCGTGCGGAGATCGAGCGTCACCTGGAGGCCAACCCTTCGCACCGGGCGATGCTCGAGGAACTGATGCAGATTCGCGGTGTGCTGCGCTCGCTGCCCAGGGCGTCGGCTCCCCGCGACCTGATGGACGACTTGCAGGGACAACTGGAGCGCACGGCATTGCTGGGCGTCGGCGACGAGGAGCCGCCGGTGATTGTGCGGATCAACCGCTGGCCGCAAGTCATGGCCGCCGCGGCGGTTATCGCACTGGCGCTGGGGCTGGGGGCGCTGGTGTACATGATGCTCCCGCCCAACCGCCACGCGGCCATCGTCATGGCCCCCCAGGAGCAAGGGGCAACGATGCGGGCCGCGCCGGACCTGGACTTGGCCGGCGAGCACCTCGACCGCGCCGGTGCGGCGCCCGCCGACCGGGATGCTGCGCCGCCGGTTGCCCCGAACCAGGTTGATCAGCCGGTGCACGCGGCCGCGGAACCGGAAGGCGGTACGACGCTGGCCCTCAACAAGGACCGCTGGTCGGAACTGCTCAACGACCCCCAGGCGAGCGGCGCGGGGCCGTTGCAGGCCCACGATGGCCTGCGGATGGGCGGGCCGGTCGTGCTGACCGTGCTGGCCCATGACCTGACCCAGGCCAACAACCAGGTCATCCAGGCACTCAACGCTCAGGGCGTGAACTGGTCCGCCGAGGGGCAAGCGCCCGTGGAGGTGGCGAAGGCCGACGACAAGCAGCGCGGCTACGCGGCCGCCAAGGACGAGCAGCCCGCACTCTCGGCCCAGGCGTCGGCATCCCGCAACGAGGGTGAGCAGAAGAATGGCGAGGGCGCCGGCCAGCAGTTTTCCGGCCTGGTGCCCTCGGGCGATGAAACACACCGGTACTCCGCCAAGAGCGCTGCCGGCATGGCGCGCGACCCATCCGCGGCCGATGCTGGCCAGGCACTCGGCGGAGGCAGGGCGAAGCCGGCGCCGGCTCCCGCGCGGGCACCGGACCACATTCAACATCAGGTCGCCCAGGCCGATGTGTCGGCGGCCGGCAAGCAGGCCGAGCCGCCCCGCGCCAGCGTGTACCGCGCCCGCGTCAACGCCCGCCAGGTTCAGGAAATCGCCGAGGCACTGCAACGCTCAGGGCAGGAGCCCGGCCAGGCGCACGCGAACATTGTGGCTGCGCGCCTCGAGGATCAGTCCCGCAAAGAACTGGGGCGGCAGGACCGCGCCGAGCAGGTGCTGGCCGACCTGGCCGCGGCCAAGTCGGGCCTGGCCCGCTCGCGACGTTCCGCCGACGCCGAAAACGCGCTGGAGGCAGCCGTCCCGGCCTCGGCCACCAGGCCCGCATCGGCCGGCCCGGGTGCGAAACTCGACGAGGAGATCGCGGTTTTCCCGGCCGAGGAGGTGCAGAATCTGGCCGCGGCTCAGCCCGCCACTCAGCCCGCCGCGCAACGCGAGGCGGCCGCCCCTGCGCCGGCCGATGATGCCGACGCCATCGAGGTCGTGATCGTGGTGCGGTCGGTGGAGGAGTCTTCGGCCGGGGCGGTGAACGTGTCGGCCCCGGCGGCTCTGGATGCCACCACGCGCCCGGCCGACGCGACGATGCAGCAGCAAGCCAGGTAGCGGGCAAGACACGCTTCAGCGAGCGCCACGGCACGTCAGCGCATCTGGCTCAGCGTGCGCCACTGGTGGATCGCGATGTACACACCAAACACGACCGCCAGCGCCGAAAGGATCGGCAGGGCCTCGCCGCGGCCCATGCTGCTCAGGATGTAATAGGCATTCAGCAGCACCGCCAGCACCGTCAGCACCAGCGCCACACCCACCAGCGCCGGCCGGCGTGAAAGCAGCACGAGCCCGTCCAGGACCAGCACCAGCGCAAAGGCGAACACGCTCAGGTGCGCCATGAAGAAGATCGACTGCGGGTACGGAACCACTTTGCCGGTCGAGTCGGTGATCGGCAGGAACGGCGGCTTGTAGTTGCTGATCAGCGACACCAGCCACTGCGCTGTGTACGGATACACCAGCAGCAGGATCACGCCCACGCCGATGCTGAACCACGCCTCAGCGCCCACGGAAGTCGCGGGCGTCGGCGCGTAGTCCACAACCGGGGCCGGGCTCGCGGCCGGTTCCGCAGGGCTCGGCTCAGGTGTCTTTGACATGCGTGGCAGCTTGGACATGTCCATGTTCGGCCCACAAATCTTTGTAGTGCGGGCTTTAGCCTGCACCCGAGGCACATCCCCTTGTGCAGGCTGAAGCCTGCACTACAAACGCAATCGGCTTGACCGGCCCCGCTCGCCCCATTTCAATGCCCGGCAGTTTACCGCGCACGCAAAGGAAAACGATGCCCCAGGCCCTTGAGCAGATCGAGCAACTGGTCAACGACGCAACCGCGGAGCTTTCGGCCGTGAACGACCCGGCCGCACTCGAGCAGTTCCGAATCAAATATCTGGGCACCAAGGGCGCGATCAAGGGCCTGATGCAGCTTCTTGGCCAGGTGCCCAAGGACCAGAAACCGGCCGTCGGCCAGCGCGTGAATGCCGCCAAGGAGCAGATCACGGCCGCCTACGAGCGGCGCAAAGCGGAACTGGCCGCGGCACCCACGGGCCCGGCCGAGGACATCACCGAGCCCGGCCGGCGCCCGCAACTGGGCAACCGCCATATCCTCGTGAAGGTCATCGATGAGCTGACCGAGCTGTTCGGGCGGATGGGCTTTGCCGTCGCTCACGGGCCGGAGGTGGAGGATGAGTTTCACAACTTCGTGGCCCTGAACATCCCCCCGCAGCACCCGGCCCGCGACCCGCTGGACAACTTCTACCTGGTCGGCGAGGGCGGTGCTGGACAGAAACTGCTTCGCACACAGACCAGCACCGTGCAGATCCGCGTGATGCAGAAGCAGCGCCCGCCGATCCGCGTGGTAATCCCCGGGCGCGTCTATCGGCCGGACACCGTGGACGCCACGCATCTGTTCATGTTCCATCAGCTCGAGGCGCTGGTGGTCGATCGCGACGTGAGCATGGTGGACCTCAAGAGCACGATCATGCAGTTCGTGCATGCTTACTTCGGGCCGGAAACAAAGACGCGCTTCCGCCCCAGCTTCTTCCCGTTCACCGAGCCGTCGGCCGAGGTGGATGTGTGGTTCGACCTGCCCGATGGCAAGAGCCGCTGGGTGGAACTGGGCGGCTGCGGCATGGTGCACCCCAACGTGCTGAAGGCCTGCAACATCGACCCGGAGGAATACTCCGGCTGGGCATTCGGCTTTGGCATCGAGCGCATCGCCATGCGCAAGTACGGCATCAACGATATCCGGCTGTTCGTGGAGAACGATGTGAGGTTTTTGAGGCAGTTCTGAGTTGCGGCTGGACTCCTGCGGGGCGCAGTCGGGCACCGTTTGGGGGGTATCGTGATGGATCGAGGATCGGCGACGCGGTGGCTGCCAGGGAGGGGCGTTGTGCCCGGCCTGGGTGTGGTCGGGCTTTGCGGATGACCGCCGCGCGCGAAATCTCCACGGCACGCCAGAACGGCATGCACAGCGGCCTTCTCTGCAGGCCCGGCACCCGGAGGCGCTGACCGGCGCGTGGTTCTGCACGATCCTCGACCGCGGCGGCCCCGAGGCGGGCAGCAGGCGTTGGCGAAGCGCTGGAAACACGAGGCGGTGGGCGTGCCACCCCGACACGGCCGCTTTGCAAAACCCGCAATCGGCTCGGCAGCGGCCCGGGGCGAACCCGCCGACTGTTGCTGGTGCTTTTGGCCAATTGCCTTGCGATGCGGCAGTGTGGGCAGGGCCGTGCGGGTTCCTGGGCACGGCAACGCCGGATGCCCATCGGCCAGGCCTCATCGGAGTGATCGAGCGTCTGCCGGTCGATCCATGGAGCGGACGATGGAACATGGCCTGTCGGGCATCAAGGGGGGCTTGACGAATGCCTGTCGCGCCCTCAGTCCTCCGCAACGCTCTGGTAACGGTAAACCGCTCGATACATCCCGGCCACCTGCGAGAGCGGCACGGTCTGCGGCCGATAGCGCTGGTTGCGCGGCTGGAGGCGCACCACCGACGCCCCTCGCTCGTCGGTTGACAGGTACACCCGCTTGAAGGTGGTATGCCCGTCGGCGAAGCGCACAAAGCAGTCATCGCCGCTGCGGACGGGCGCCGCCGGCGAGAAAACCACGATCTCGCCGGGCCGGTACTTGGGCATCATGCTGTCGCCGTGCACCCGCGTGGCAAACGCATCCCGGTCGCTCAGGTCCGGGCAGGAGAGGTACTCATCCGCCACGCCCCGGGGGTATGACAGGTCCGTAAAATCCCTCGGGTACCCGGCCGACACGCGGTTGATCACCGGCACACCCACGGTCGCGACCGGCTGCACGTTGCCGGCCGCCTGCTCGACCATCTCCTGCAGCACACCCGACAGGTACGCCTCGTCCAGATTCACCGCCCCGGCCTCGCCGTGGCCGGTGGCAACCTTGCGCTCGGCGAGGAGTTTCTGGAGGACCGCCCGCACATCCCTGGGCGTACGATGAAGATGAGCCTGGGCCAGCAACTGGCCGGCAGGAAACTCCAAGGCCTCCTCCAGCTTGCGCAACTTCTGGTCACTGGGAGGGTTAGGTACACGGCCGGTTTCGATCAGCGACAGATAGGGCTTGGAGATGCCCGTGCGTGCCGACAGGTCATCCAGCGTCAAAGCCAATCGCAGGCGCCGCTTGCGTATCCTGGACCCGAGCCGCTCGATCATGGCTGTACCCTAACATATATCTTACAGCCATGTTGTCTGCGATGCAAGCGAAAACCCGCGCACAGAATGCCAGCGGGGCCTTTCAGGGCGATGAGGCGGTCACCTCTAACAGGAAGAACTCTTCAGCCCGCACGCCCATCAGATGCAGGCTGGTGGGCGTATCGAACATCTGCTGCGAGGCGATGAGACTGTCGTATTGCTGTGCCGAGGCCGCCCCATCGACCACCACCACGGACTTGCGTCCCCGTTCGGCAGTGTAGGCCACGTGCCGGCCGTCCGAGCTGAACATCGGCCCGGCGCCTATGCCTTCCCACGCCTCGCTCTCCGTGCCGTCCACCACCACGTGCACATTCCTCACCTTCAGGGCCTGGTAGGCCACTCGCTTGCTGTCGGGGCTGAACACCGGCAGGCTCACTCCGTCGTAGGGGGGGCTCTCGCGGTCATCGATGACCATGTGCCACTTGTCGGGGCTGCCGGCGGCGTAGGCCACTCGCTTGCTGTCGGGGCTGAAGATCGGTGCGCCCATCAGCCGCGCGTAGGGCTTGGCTTCCTTGCCGTCCACTACGACCCTCACGTTCTTGTCGGCCGCTGCGGTGTAGGCGAGGCGCGATGAATCAGGGCTGAAGCGCAGCGAGTTGTTGGCAATCGAGTCATACTCCTTCATCGGCGTGCCATCCACGACGACCATCTGCCTGGTGCCCCGCTGGGCGGCGTAGGCGAAGCGCTTGCTGTCCGGCGAGAACACGAAATTGCCCATCAGGAACCCGTCGAACTCCGGGCCTTCCTTCCCATCCACCACCACCATGAGCTTTTCCTTGTTCCTGGCGGCCAAGTACGCCATCCGCTTGCCGTCGGGACTGAAGGTCAGGTTCAACCCGGCTGCTTCGTACCCCGGGCCTTCCTGGCCGTCCACGATCACCATCTGTTTTCCCCAGCGGGCGGCGGCGTAGGCATAGCGGCTGGAATCGGGGCTGAACTGCAGCGCCTGGATGCCATCGCACTCCGGGCCTTCCTTGCCGTCCACCACTGCAACCCACTTGCCGTTGCGGATCGCCCGGTACGCCAGCCGCTGGCTGTTCTCGCTGAAGATGGGCAGGTCCACCGCCTGGTACTCGGGCCCCTCCACGCCGTCCAGCACCACCAGCACGTTGCCGGCCGGCTTCTTGGCCACGTACGCCACGTGCTTGCCATCGGGGCTGAACAGCACGCGCGACTGGCCGATCTCGTAGTAGGGCTTCTGGGGCTGGCCGTCCACGACGACCTGCATGGTGTCGGCCGACTGCACGATGTACGCCACGCGCTTGCCGTCAGGACTGAAGTTGACGCTGTTGGCAAGGATCCAGTCGTACTCAGCGCCCTGGCGGCCATCGACCACCAGCCGCCACTTGGCGCCGCTTTTGCGCAGAAAAGCCAGGTGTCGCCCGTCGGGGCTGATGGTCAGGCCCTTGCTGGCCTCGACGGCCGAGACCTTGCCCAGCGAAGTCTCCTTCACGGTCAGCCGCACCGGCGCCTGCGCTGCGGCCGCACCGCACATCACGCCTGCACACGCCACCGCCGACAGCAACGCCCGCATCAACTGTCTCATCAGAACTCCCTTCGTGGCTCGATCATTTTCCGCAGCATGGATTCAGACACCTGCCGGCCGACGTTGTGAGCGCCGACTCGCCCGATAAGATCGGCGATTGCCGGCCAAAAGTACACCCCGCCACACCCGCAAGGACCGGATAACCGGCAAAGGCTTCTGCGAGGGCGGTTTTTCGTTGAATCCATCGGACCGGCGTATAGGATACGCCAAGCGCGACGCGCGCCCAAGGGATATCGCCGCGACGGAAGATCAGGGACCTCCATCGATCCATCCGGGCAGACCGCCAGGCATCCGGGCCTGCGGTGTTGGTGCGCCGCGGGCGGTGCGTCTGCGTCGAGGCACGAAAGGAGCAGCGAATGGGTTTGGATTCCAGCGGCCGACCGAACACGCCGAACCTGCCGGCCCGTATCGAGAACCTCGAAAAACGCGTGCTTCTCAGCGCCGTCATCGGCGAGGAGGAGATCATCGAGGAGCCGCAGATCGACTACGCCATCTTCGGGCGGGTCTATCTGGACGCCAACGCCAACGGCGCGTTCGACGACGGCATCGACACTCCGCTTCCGGGCGTGCAGATCAGCATCGAGCTGGGCCAAAGCGGCTTCGCCTATGACCTGCTCACCGACGCCGACGGGTACTACTGGGCGCTCGTGGGCGCTGGCACCTATCGCATTCGCCAGACCCAGCCGGCCGGATACCTGGACGGCCCGGAAGTGGCCCCCCCGGGAGCCGTCGCCAATCCCGGCGGTCAGAACGACACCTACGAGCTGGCCTTCCCGGGCGCGGCCATGGGTTCCTACGACTTTGCCGAGCGTCCGGCCGACGCGGGCATCGTTGACGGCGACCTGGCCAGCCTCCAGTTCTGGCAGAGCCCGCGGGGACAGCGGCTTTTGCTGGGCCTCAACGGCGGCAGCAAGTCCAAGGTCCTGGGCAACTGGCTGGCCGGCAACTTCCCCAACCTCTACGGCAAAAAGGCCGGCAACATGAAACTGGAGAACCGCGACAATCAGTACATCGCCGACCTGGTTCGTAAGATCGCCGACAAGAAAGGCGACCTGGCGGAGGCGCAGGCTCTGGCGGTGGCCCTTTCCGTGTACGTCACCACCGCGCCGCTTGCCGGCAATGCCGCCGGCGAATACGGGCTGTCGGTCACCGAAACAGGCAGCGGGACAAAGATGGTCGATCCCGGCGCGGCGGCGGGGGCCCTGGGCTTGTCCGGCGGGTCCATGGTGCCCCTGGCGGATGTGTTGGCCGCAACCGACTCCATGGCCAAGCGCGGCCAGATCGACGCCAAAGGCAAGGCTCGGCAGTTGTCGTCCGTGGCGGGGCTCTACGAACGGCTCGATGCCATGGGAATCACCTGAACGCTCTCATCCAGGCCGGCGCCATGGCCGGCTGAGCCCACAGGCACGGGGAGCCCTCCCCCCGTGCCGTTTTTCTTTTCTTCGGCCGCCCCGAGCGCGGCGGTGTTTTTCAGGATGGTGCGCAGCCGGTTCGACTTCCGGAGGGTTCTTGGGGGAGGGCGGGTCGGCGAAATCCACCGGCGGACGGCATCCCACCTGCCGCGTAGCGCTTGGCGCGGGCCAGTCGGCCCACTGACGGACCGTGCGGTGCCCGCGGCCAGAGCCCAATCGCCCCCAGTGGCCGGATCACCACATTCGAAGCGTTGGCGGGGCGGTCGGGCCGCCGGAAGCGGCGATGTTAAGGAGTCTGGCGGCCACTGTTCTGGCAGGGCCGGGCCCAGTACACTATCTGGGGCGGTGGCCGCTGTTCGAGCCCGTTTGCCGGGGGCAGCAGGTCGCGGCCAGCCCTGCGGCCCTGAGGATGCCCCGATGCGTCCCGCGGGCGGCGGCGTTGGAGGCGTGGATGGCGTTACTTGAGAAGATTGCCTGCCCGGCCGACCTGCGGTCGCTGAAGCTGGAGGATTTGTCGGCGCTGGCCGAGGAGTGCCGCCGGCGGATCATCGAGGCGGTGTCGCGTAACGGCGGACACCTGGCATCCAACCTGGGCATCGTCGAGCTGACGATCGCCCTGCACTACATTTACGACTTTGGTCCGTATCCGCGGGGCCCCGACTGGCTGTTGTGGGATGTGGGGCACCAGTGCTACGTGCACAAGCTGCTGACCGGCCGCGCCGCGCAGTTTGACCGCCTGCGCAAGCGAGACGGCATCGGCGGTTTTCCCTCGCCGCTGGAATCGCCGCATGACTTGTTCGCCGTCGGCCACGCGGGCACGGCGATCTCGACGGCCGTGGGCATGGCGCGGGCCGAGGCCCTGGCGGGCCGCAAGGGCAACGTGGTGGCGGTGGTGGGCGATGCATCCATCGTCAACGGCCTGTCGTTCGAGGGACTGAACAACGCCGGCACGCTCGGCCGGCAGCTGCTGATCGTGCTCAACGACAACGGCATGAGCATCAGCAAGCCGCAGGGGGCTTTCGCCCAATACCTGGAACGCGTGCGCGTCAGCACAACCTACGTCGAGGCCAAGCGGCTGGCCGAGCGCGTGGTGGGGCGATTGCCGGCCAGCGTCGGCCACACCGTCGAATCGGTCTGGCATCACGTGAAGGAAGGCGTGAAGACGGCGCTGTGGCCGGGGCAGATCTTCGAGGGGCTGGGGATCAAGTACATCGGGCCGGTCGATGGCCACGACCTGCCGGGGCTGATCAACATGCTGGCGGAGATCCGGCACGTGCAGTCGCCGATGCTTCTGCACGCGCGGACGACCAAGGGCCAGGGATACGAGGTGGCGGCCAGCGAGCCGACCAGGTTTCACAGCCCGTCGGCGTTTCACGTCAACGGCAACGGCGTGGAGATGAAGAAGAGCGCGGGAAAGTCGTGGACCAGCGCCTTTGCCGATGCGCTGATTGCTCTGGCCAAAGACGACCCGCGCATCGTGGCCCTGACGGCGGCCATGCCCGATGGCACCGGGCTGTCGCGGTTCGAGCCGCTGTTTCCCGGGCGGTACTTCGACACGGGCATCTGCGAAAGCCACCTGATGGCGATGGCGGCCGGCATGTGCAAGGGCGGGCTGCGGCCGGTGGCGGCGATCTATTCCACGTTCATCCAGCGGGCGTTTGACCAGGTGTGGCAGGAGGTGGCGCTCAACGGCCTGCCGGTGATCCTGGCGATGGACCGCGCCGGCTACGTGGGCGATGACGGGCCGGTGCATCACGGCTTCATGGACCTGGCGTTTCTGCGGCCGATGCCGGGCATGGTGCTGATGGCGCCCAGCGACGAGGGAGAGCTGCGGCGGTGCCTGAAGCTGGCGGCGTCGCTGGATGGGCCGTCGGCTCTGCGCTATCCGCGGGACAACGTGCCGTCGGCGGATCTGGATCGGGTCATCGAGCCATCGCTTCGCGCGGCGGCGACGCAGCCGTGGCAGGTGGGCCGCAGCCGCAGGCTGCGAAACGGCGACGACGCGACGATCCTCGCGTACGGCGCGCTGGCCGAGCACGCGCTGGCCGCGGCGGCGGAGTTGGAAGCCGAGGGCTTGTCGGTGGGCGTGGTGGATGCGCGTTTCTGCAAGCCCCTGGACGGGCAGATGCTGGCCGAGGTTCTTCGCCCGGGACATGCGGTGCTGACGGTGGAGGATCACTCGCTGGCCAACGGCTTTGGCAGCGCGGTGCTGGAACACGCGGTGGCCCATCAGTTGCCGACGGCGTGGGTGACGCGGCTGGGCATGCCCGACCGCCTGGTGGGCCACGCAACGCGCGCCGAGCAGCTGGCCGAGGTGGGGCTGGACGCGGCGGGCATCGCTCGAAGCGTCCGGGATGCCATCCATGGCGCCGCCCCGGTTGTCCAGGGGCACGCCAGCCGCAACGCCGCGAGTTTCTGAAGAGCAAGGGGCTTTTTGCGCTCAGTTCGGCGTTGGACCGGCACGGAATCCAGCGTATAGTGCATGTTAAGATAATGTGAAGGCGAGCTTCTCTGCGAGGGCGACACATGCGGCGGAAAACGGGCCTGGTGGCGGTGGCGGTCGGGTTGATCTGGTCGTCGTGCTGCGCCGGCCAGCCGCAAAACATCATCCTCTTCATCGGCGACGGGATGGGCTTTGAGCACGTTGCCGCCGCGGGCATGTTCGCCAACGGCGCGGCCGGCACGCTGAACTTTGAGTTGCTGCCGTACCGGACGATGGTCAGCACGTACAACGCCTCGGGAACGCTGCCCGATTCGGCGGCCTCGGGGACCGCCATTGCCACGGGATTCAAGGCCAACAACGGTGTGATCTCGATGGCTCTTCCCGGAGATGGCAGCGAGCGACTGACGCTGCTGGAGATGTACAAGGCACAGGGCAAGTCCACGGGCCTCGTGACCACCGACCTGATGACCGGGGCCACGCCCGCCACGTTCGGGGCGCACGAGACCAGCCGCAACAACTCCTCCCAGATCGCCGGCGACTACCTGAACCAGACTCGGCCCAACGTGCTGCTGGGCGGCGGCGGAGGAGGCATGACCGTCGCCGCAGCGCAGTCGGCCGGGTATGCCGTGGTGCAGAGCCGCGCCGCCCTGCAAGCGATCAATCCCGCGACGGTGGGCTATCTGTCCGGGCAGTTCGGCACATCGCCCTTCGCATACGCCTATGACCAGGCCACGGGTTCCAGCACGTTCTACGATACGAATCCGTATCTGTGGGAGATGACGCATGCGGCCTTGGAGGTGCTTTCCACCAACGCCAACGGCTTTTTCCTGATGGTGGAAAGCGCACTGATCGACAAGGCCGCAAGCCAGAGCACCTCGCGCATCCAGCGGACGATCTACGAGACGCTGGAACTGGAGAAAGCCGTGCAACAGGCTCTCAACTGGGCGGCGTCGCGCACGGACACGCTGATCCTCGTGACAGCCGACCACGAAACCGGCGGCCTGCACGTAACGGCCAACAACGGCCAGGGCAACATGCCGACGGTAACGTGGACCAGCACATCGCACTCGACGGCGCCGGTGCCGCTGTATGCCTGGGGCATGAACGCCTCGCGGTTCACGCGGACCATCGACAATACGGAGATCTCCGCGTTGGCGACGGCCGCCGTACTGCCGCCCACGGTCACCGTGCGCTTCCAGGAAGGCGCAGGCGGCTACAGCGGCGCCCATGACACGTTCATCCGCCAGGACCAGCCCACCACGGCGTTCGGATCGGCCACGACGCTGGTGGTCGATGGCGATGACAACGCCGCCTCGGGCAGCCAGCCCACGCAGGCGCTGGTGAAGTTCGACAGCCTGTTCGGCAGCGGTCCCGGCCAGGTGCCCGCGGGCGCGGACATCGCATCGGCCCGGCTGCTGATCATGACCGGCTCGACCAGCGGCGACGGCAGCGCCAATACCGTCTCGGCACACCGGATGCTGACCGCCTGGGATGAACTGGTAACCTGGGATAGCCTGGTCAACGGCATTTCGGCCGACGGGATCGAGGCGGCGCTTTTGGCCGACGATTCGATCGCTCCGAGCCACAACAACACCGGCGTTTACGCGGTATTCGATGTAACGGCCACCGTGCAACTGTGGGCCGACGGCCTGGCCGACAACTTCGGCTGGGCGCTGTTGCCCAACGGCACGGATGGCTGGCGGTTCCTGTCCACCGACGCGGCCACCGCGGTGAGCCTGCGGCCGGTGCTGGAGGTCACGTATGTCGTGCCGGAGCCGGGAGCACTGGCGGTGCTGGCCGCGGGGCTGATGCTGGTGATCGGCCGGCCCCGCCGCTGAGAAGCGCCGGCAAGAAAGAAGGCCGGATGGGCACAAGGGCAAGCGTGGGCCTGGGCGCGGCGACTGCGGTGTTGGCGGCTGTTGCGGGGCTGTTCATGACCGTCGCGGCACGGGCGGCGGGGCCATACAGCCCGCCGGCCAGCGTGCCGCGCTGGGGCATCGGCTTCCGCGGCGACGGCACGGGCGTGTTTGCGGGCAGCAAGCCGCCGGTGGAGTGGGATGAGGCGACGGGAAAGAACATCCTGTGGAAGGCCCCGCTTCCCAACTGGGGCTATTCCAGCCCGGTGCCGGTGGGCAACCGCGTGTTGTTCATGGCCGAGCCGGGGTGGAAATCGATCTTCCCGCAGTTGTGCTGCTTCGACGCCGATACCGGCGAGTTGCTCTGGCAGCGCGATGTGGACCCGTTCGACGCGTTTCCGGACCTCGACCCCGCCCAGCGCAAGGCGATGACGGCAGATCTGGCGTGGTGGCAGGATCTGTGGCGCAGCGCCTATCGCCTGACCAGCCGCATCGCCCAGGCCGGCGGGGCGTCGGCCGACTCGCCGGAGATGCAGAAGGCCAACCAGGAGATGGCCAGGCTCGGGTTCCAGGTTGCTGGGGTCCGGCTGAACTATGGCCAGTTGCGGGCGTTGTCGTTCGACGAGCCGACCAAAGCCAGGCTCAAGGAGATCGACCGACGACTCAAGCCCTATGGCGTGGTGCGATACAACACCTGGGACAACAATGGCCGGGCACGCGTGGGGTATTGTTTCCCGACGCCGGTGAGCGACGGCCGGAGCGTGTTCGTGATGACCGTGCACGGCACCGTCGCGTGCTTCGACATGGACGGCAGGCGGCTGTGGTCGCGCGACTCGGGGTATCGGCCGGGCCCGAGCACGAGCCTGATGGCCTCGCCTCGGCTCTATGGCGAGATGGTCCTGACGCCCTTCATCGATCACGGTTCGCGCAACTGTCTGCTGGCGGCGTGGGACAAGCGCACCGGCGAGAAGCGCTGGAGCGTGCCGATTCCCGGCGGCTCGCTGCCCGGGCGGCAGAGCCGGGCCGGCGGCGGCCTGGTGATCATGACGCTGGGGCAGACGGATGTGGCCTTGTGCTCGACGGGCTACGTGGTGCGATTGCCGGACGGCAGGGTGTACGCGGCCCGCATCGACCAGACGCTGCCGACCTACGCCGTGGATGACCAGAACGACGTGATCCACAGCGCCGGCCACGCCGACAGCGCCACGCCCCGCACGGCAGTGGAACTCTCCCTCCGCGGCGAGGAACTGGTGGTCAAGGACCGGTACGTGCTGATGAAGAGCTACGCGCCGGCGTCGGCGGTGTTCGCCGGCGGGCGGCTGTTCGCCAGCCAGGCGCAACTGGACCCGGTCACGGGGCTGCTGGTGGGCGTGCCGCGGGAGCAGCAGGCCGACGGGATTGATTTCCGCAAGGCGCCGCGCACTTCGCCGCAGACGCGGCACCTGCTGCTGGCGACGGGCACGCACGTGTATGGGTTCTACGAGAGCAGGCAGAAGACCGGCGGCCGCGATGGGCCGGCGGTGTTGAGCGGCGTGGGGGAAGTGTTCACGCTGGACGGCAGGAAGGTGGCGGCCAATACGCTGCTGTGGGGGCCCTACGAGGGCGAGAAGCTGGACCAGTGGTCGTCCCAGGGCTTCGAGCACAGCTTTTCCTACGCCTGCGCCTTCAACATCGGCGGCGACCGCATCTACGTGTGCTCCAACGACTGGCTGTACTGCATCGGGGAGAAGGATCGCTGAGTCGTCATCCCGGCAAGACTCCGTAACCGCGGTTCAGCCAGCCGTGCGCCCCTCGTGACATGTGGCGGCCGGGCCACGCCGCGGGCCGTGAACGCGCTCGATGGCCGACCATCCGGCAGCGGTTATACTTGCCCGCCATGAACAAGCTCAGACTGGTGCAATGTGGCGTGGGTGGATTCGGCAGCGGATGGGTGAAGAACACCTCCAGCAAGTCGGAAGATTTCGAGCTGGTGGCCATCGTGGATATCTCCGACAAGGCTTTGGCCGAGGCGGGCGAGGCGGCGGGCATACCGCCCGAGCGGCGGTTCAAGACGCTGGAGGCCGCCCTGGACCAGGTGCAGGCGGATGCCGTGGTGACGGTGACGCCGCCGGCCGTGCATGTTCAGCATGCGAAGATCGCCTTCGCCCGCGGGCTGCACGTGATGAGCGAGAAGCCCTTCGCCGACACGCTGGAGAACGCGAAGCTGATGTTGGAGCTGGCTCGCAAGGCCGGGCGGCAACTGGTCATCAGCCAGAACTACCGCTTCAGCCCGTCGATGCAGACGCTGCGTCGGCTGGTGCGGGAGGCCAAGCCGGTGGGCGAGATGGGCCACGGCCACCTGGACTTCTACATCCCGGCCGACTTCACGGGCAGTTTCCGCGAAAAGATGGAGTACGTGCTCCTGGTGGACATGGCGATCCATCACATGGACCTGATCCGCGCCATTACCGGGCGGAACATCGTGAAGGTGTACGCGGTAACCTTCAAGCCGGCGTGGTCGTGGTACCAGCATCATCCTGGGCTGAAGATGGTGCTGGAACTGGAGGGGGGGTTGCCGTTCAGCTACAGCGGCGACTGGAGCGGCCGGGGACGCAACACCAACTGGAACGGCAACTGGCGGATCCAGTGTGCGGAGGGGTCATTGCACTACGACTGGGATGCGACGAGCAAGCAGGACGGCATCTCGGTGGCCCGCAGCCCGCGCGGCTTCAAGGCCGAGGTGCAGCAGGAGCCGGTGGCATTCGATGCGGTGGAGCGGACCGGCCAGGCTGCCACGCTGCATCTGTTCGCCGAGGCGATTCGCACGGGCAGGCCGGCCCAGATCAGCGGCCAGGACAACCTGTGGAGCTTCGGAGCGGTGATGGCGGGTGTGATCAGCGCCAGGGAGGGGCGGGTGGTGGACGTGCGCGAGCTTGTGGGTTCGGCGGCCTGAGCGGGGCGTTTGCCAACATTGCCGGGCCGTTGTATTCTCGCGCCGACACTCTTACCTCGAGGGGAAAAGGATGAGTTTTCAGGCTTCCGTGCATCGCAAGGCGGTCGAGATCGCCAAGCTGTCGGTTGAGATGACCACCGCCGCGGGCAGCGGCCACCCGTCCACGGCGCTGTCGCTGGCGCACCTGGTGACGGTGCTGATGTATCACCAGATGCGGTGGGACCCCAAGGACCCGTGGAACCCGGCGGCCGACCGGCTGGTGCTGTCCGAGGGGCACGCCGTGCCGATCATCTATGCCGCGTACGCCGACCTGGGCGGCGTAATCGGCAAGAGCAAGGCCGATGCCCGGCCGATGACGCGTGAGGACGCGATGAGCCTGAGGGCGATCGACTCGCCGATCGACGGCCACCCGCATCCGCAGTGCGGATTTCCGTTCTTCGACGCGGCGACCGGCTCGCTGGGCCAGGGGCTGTCGGTGGCGGCGGGGCTGGGGGCGGCCGCGCGGATGGACAAGCTGGACCGCAACATCTACTGCATCATCGGCGACGGGGAGAGCCGCGAGGGGCAGATCTGGGAGGCGCTGGATTTCATCATCGACCACGCCCTGACCAACGTGGTGCCGATCTTCAACTGCAATGAGCTGGCGCAGAGCGACTGGGTCTCGCCGCAGCAGTCGCACGAGGTTCTGGCCAGGAAGCTGGACGCGTTCGGGCTCATCGTGCGCGACATCGACGGCCACGACCCCAAGCAGATCCAGCGGGCCCTGGAGGAACTGCCGATGATCCAGGGCGGCAGCAAGCCGCTGGCGATCGTGGCCCGCACGGTCAAGGGATGGGGCGCCAAGGACGAGCAGGGGATGGGCAAGCACGGCACCCCGGTCAAGAAGGACAAGATGGCCGAGGTGCTGGCCGACCTGGATGCCACCGGCAAAGCGCTGGTGCAGGTGGTGGATCCGTTTGCGGATGGCCAGATGAAGATTCCGCCGATCACGGCCAAGGCGCCGCCGCCGAAGACGGGACCGATCCGGGCGGCGGCGTTTCTGGAGGGCCTGGAGCAGGTGGGGCTGAGGAAGGACTATGAGGCCGGCAAAGGCATCGCGCCGCGGAAGGCGTATGGAGCGGCGCTGGTGGCGCTGGGGGCGGCGGACCAGCGCGTGGTGGCGCTGGACGCAGATGTGAAGAACTCCACCTTTGCCGAGTGGTTTGCCCGGAAGTTTCCGCAGCAGTACCTGGAGTGCCGCATCGCCGAGCAGAACATGTTCAGCGCGGCGGCGGGGCTGGCGGCCGCCGGCAAGATCCCCTTCACCAGCACGTTCGCCAAGTTCGTGATGCGCGGCTACGATCAGATCGAGATGGCGATCATCAGCGGGGCCAATATCAAGGTGACCGGTTCACACGCGGGCGTGACGCTGGCCGCCGACGGGCCCAGCCAGATGTCGCTGCCGGACGTGGCGTTTTTCCGCAGCTTCTGCCATGTGAAGAACTTCAACGGGCAGCCGGCGGTGCGCTACTTTTTCCCGGCCGACGCGGTGAGCTGCTACCGCTGCACGGAGCTGATGGCGAACCTGGAGGGCTGCTGCTACCAGCGGACGCTGCGGGCCGACACCAGGGCCCTGTACAAGCCCGACGAGACCTTCGAGGTCGGCGGCTTCAAGGTCCTGCGCGAGGGCAAGGATGTATGCTTCGTGTCGGCCGGCTACATGGTGCACGAGTGCCTGCGGGCAGCCGACGAGCTGGCCAAGGCCGGCAGGAAGGCGACGGTGATCGACGCCTACTCGATGCCGCTGAAGACGGAGGAGGTGCTGAAGATCGCGACGCGCAGCGGCGGGCGGATCATCACGGTGGAGGACAACTACGCCGGCGGCCTGGAGGGCGAGATCGCGTCGGCCATCGCCGCCAGCGGCGCGGCGGTGAAGCTCAAGAGCCTGTGCGTGCAGAAGGTGCCCAAGTCCGGCCGGGAGCCGCAGGATGTGCTGGACTGGCTGAACCTGGGGTACAAGGCGATTGTCGCGGCGGTGTGATTGGCGCAGGAAGCGAAGCGGGCCGCGACCCTCGGGGCCGGCAGAAGAGGGCGACCGTTCATGGAACTGTGCATCCTGGCCAGCGGTTCGGCGGGCAACTGCACGGTCGTCCGCGCGGCGGGCGGGGCGATGCTGCTGGATGCGGGCATCGGTCCGCGGGCGGCGGCCAGGCGGCTGGAGGGCACCGGCGTGGGCATCGGCGATATCTCCGCCATCTGCCTTACGCACCTGGATACGGACCACTTCAATCCCGGCTGGATCCGCACGATTGTCCGCCAGGGCATCGGCGTGTTCTGCCACGCCCTGCGTCGGGACGATCTGACCGCGCTGGCGCCGGCCGAACCGGCGATGTCGCGGCTCGTGCGGACGTTTGAGCGGAGCGTTTTCGAGCCTCTGCCGGGCCTTCGCGTGCGCCCCTTGCCGCTGGCGCACGATGTGCACGGCTCGCACGGTTTCGTGCTCGAATCGGGCGGCGTGCGTGCGGGCTACGCCACGGACCTGGGCGCCGTTCCCCCGCAACTGGTGGATCACTTCGCCGGGGTGGACATCCTGGCCATCGAGAGCAACTACGACGTGCAGATGCAGATGGCCAGCAGCCGGCCGTGGTTCCTGAAACAGCGGATCATGGGCGGGCGCGGGCATTTGTCCAACGAGCAGGCCCTGGAGGCGGTGCGGGCCATCCTCGATCGGGCCCGGCGCGCCGGCCTGAACGCGCCGCAGCACATCGTCCTGCTGCATCGCAGCCGCCAGTGCAACTGCCCGCGGCTGCTGCAGCGGCTGTTCGGCGCCGACCCGCGTGTCGCGTCGAGGCTGGTGCTGGCCGAGCAATACCAGCGCACGCAGTGGCTTTCTGGCCGGCCGTGCCGCCGTCCGCCGGCAGGCGAGCGGCTTGCGCTGTTGCCGCATTGACGGGTGCGAGGAGGCTACGGCGCCTGGGTCCACTGGGCCGCCAGGAACTGCTGGGCCTTGTCCTTCTCGGCGAGGAATCCGATGTGCTCGGCGCGGTCCCAGATGAACAGGTGGGTGGCGGGTTCCTCTGTGCCGCCGAGGTTGACCTGGAAGTAGGGGCCGAGTCTGCCCACGACGCTCATGTACTCTTCCCACTGGCCGGTCGTGCCGCAACTGCGTCCGTCGGTGTACCAGGAATCGTCCTCGTCGGCGTCCCAGCAGAAGCCGATGTAGCGGGCCGGGCCGGTGTAGCCCAGCTGCCTCTCCAGCCCCACCGGGAACATGCCCCGCAAGGCCCGGAATCCCTCGGGAATCGGTAGCGTCTGGTTCATGACAGATTGCCGGCTCCTGTGGGAGAAATCATGCAGCGGCGCGGGGGAGAATTCAATCGCGCCCGCTTCCGCGACCGCAGCCCGCGGGCCGCCCTGCGGCTGGTCCGGCCTGTGGGCCCCCGGAGTGTGCCGGAGGGCAGGTCAGGGTCGTGCCGCCAGAATGGCCCGGGCCAGGAGCATGTCCTGGGGCGTGGTGATCTTGATGTTGGCGTCGTCGCCGGCGACCAGCCACACGGGGCGGTTGGCCAGCTCCAGCAGTTGCAGGTCGTCGGTAACCTGTTCCAGCGGCAGGGGGCACGCGGAGAAGGCCTCCAGCAGATCGATGCGGCGCATGGCCTGGGGCGTCTGCATGGCGCAGAGGCGCTGGCGCGGGATGGTGCATCCTGCACGGGCCGGCAGCGGGCCGGTCGCTTGGCGGATGGTCAGCGTCACCGGCATCGCCGCGGCCGCCGCGCCATGCTCGAGGGCCGCGGCGAAGGTGCGGTCGATGACGGCGGCGGATACCAGCGGCCGGGCGGCATCGTGCACGGCGACCCACTCGATGTCCTCGGGCACGTGTTGCAGGCCGGACAGGACGCTGGCGGCGCGGCAGTCGCCCCCCGGGCACAGCTGGACCAGTTCGCGGTCATAGTCGTGCAGGCGAGGCGAAAGCCAGTGCCGCATGCGGTAATCGGCCGGGACGAGGATCAGCTTGACATCGCGCTGTGCGCGCGCGGCGAAGGCGTCGATGCTTCGCAGCACCACCGGCCGGCCGCACAGGTCCTCGGTGAGCTTGTTTCTCGAGCCGTATCGGCTGGAGTTGCCGGCGGCGGGCAGGATGACGGCGAACTCGCCCATGGCTCAGGTACCTGCGGCGCTGGACTCGGCCGCGGAGTCGCCGCGGGCATTGCGTTGGCGAGGTCCCGGGGCCGGCCCCTCGCCCATCCGCCCGAAGATCATCCGGCCGGCCGAGGTCTGCAGGACGCTGGTGACGGCGAACTCCACTTGCTGGTTGAGGTGGCTGCGTCCCTGTTCGACGACGACCATCGTGCCATCCTCCAGGTAGCCGACGCCCTGGCTGGGCTCCTCGCCGGGCTTGACGAGGCGAACGGTCATGCGCTCGCCGGGGAGAACCACCGGGCGCAGGGCCGAGGCCAGGTCGTTGAGGTTCACCACGTCCACGCCGCGGAGATGCGCGACCTTGCACAGGTTGTAGTCGGTGGTGAGCAGCCGCGCCGACAGTTCCCGGGCCAGGAGCATGAGTTTCTCGTCCACGCCGGCGTTTTCGGGGCTGTCGCGCATGGACGAGTCATAGAGGATGACCTCCACCCGCTGCTGGCCCTGGAGCTTGCCCAGCACATCCAGGCCGCGCCGGCCGCGGTTTCGCTTGAGGCGGTCGCCGCTGTCGGCCAGGGCCTGCAACTCCGCCAGCACGAACCGCGGCACGATCAGGCGGCTTTCCAGCACGCCGGTCTGGGCGATGTCCACGATGCGGCCGTCGATGAGGATGGAGGTGTCCACGAGGATGGGCCGGGCTCCGCGGATCTGCTTGCTGAACTCCACGTAGGGGATGACGAAGCGGAAGTCGTCCTTGGTCTGGAGGATGAAACTGATGGCCAGGTAGCAGCAGATGATGCCGAGGACCAGGTTGAGAAACTGGCGGATCATCTCGCCGTAGGTGGCCGAGGCGCCGGGTGGAGTGCGGGACATGTACTGGGCGAAGGCGGGCACGGCGCTGGCGATCTGGTCCAGGACCAGCTGCACGACATAGGACAGCCCGAAGGCGGTGAAGATGCCCACCAGCAGCCCCAGGAACGTGCCCGAGAAGATCACCAGTTTCTTGCGGGGCGAGAGGATGTCGATGCAGACGAACAGCACCGCGATCACCAGGAGGATGGCCAGGGCCAGCCAGCTGTAATCCCCCAGGGGCTGGTACTTGTGGTCCACATAGTGCCAGCCGATGGCGGCCATCAGCAGCACGAACAGGGCCCGAAGGATGTGGAGGATCATGGACTTGCTCCGCGCTGGATTATCTTACCGGAGAACCGCCGGCAAAGCGCGGCTGGTCGGCGCGGCAAAAAGCTGGCGATGGCACATTCATTGCCCGCCCGTCCTGCCGTACAATCCCGCCCCGAATGTTCCGCCACGTGCCCAACCTGCTGACCGCGCTGCGGCTGGTGCTGGCCGGAGTGTTTTTTGCGATGCTGTCGTATTACCAGTACATCGACCCCAGCGAGGTCGCCCGGCGCGGGCACTATGACCCGGTGTGGCTGAACATCGCCCTGGCGGTGTATGTGGTGGCGCTGGCGACGGATTTTCTGGACGGCTTCCTGGCGCGGCGATGGAAGGTGGAAGGGGCCTTCGGGCGGGTGGTGGACCCGTTCGTGGACAAGGTGCTGGTTTTGGGCAGCTTCATCCTGTTCGCCGGGAAGAACTTCACCATCCCCTACTTCGATCCGGCCGACATCCCCACCAACGTCCGCACCATCACGGGCATGGCGCCATGGATGGTGGTGCTGATCCTGGCTCGCGAACTGCTGGTGACCAGCCTCCGCGGCATCAGCGAAGGCGGGGGGCAGGCGTTCGGGGCGGCCTTCAGCGGCAAACTCAAGATGGTTACGCAGTCGGTGACGATCCTGGTGATCCTGGTGTATGTGAACTACTTCCTCAACGTCCGCTGGGCGATGCTCATCCGTGACGCGTGCATCTGGATCACTCTACTGGTCACGGTGGTCAGCGGGGTGCTGTATCTGCATCGGGCAGTCGCCCTGTACCGCGCGCAAGCCGGGGCCGGGCCGTGAGGCGATGGGTCGTCACATTCGGCGGGGCGGGCCTGCTGCCGGGGATGCCCGGCACGTGGGGCTCGGCCGCCGCGTGCGCCGTCCTGCTGGTCATCCACCTGGCCATCCAGCCCGATGCGTGGGCATGGGCGGCGATCCTGGCGGGCGGGGTGGCGGTCTGCTCGGTGCTGACGCTCTGGCTGTGGCCGTGGGCCAGGGCGCACTTCGGCAAGGCCGACCCGGGGCCGTTCGTGCTGGACGAGGCGGCCGGAATCTGCCTGACGCTGTTGGCACAGCCGGCGGGCGGATGGCACATGGCGTGGACGATCGCCGCGGCGCTTGTCGCGTTCCGCGTCTTTGACGTGCTCAAGCCCCCGCCGGTGCGGCAACTGGAAAAACTTCCACGCGGCTGGGGCGTGCTGGCCGACGACCTGATGGCCGGAGTTTACGCCAACGTGGTGTGCCAGCTTGTGGGGAGAGTGGTGTAGGGCCGGCTTTGCCGGCCGTCTTGTGATTCGCCGGCCGGCACAGCCGGCCCTACGGGAAGATGACCGACCTCTGGAAAACCATCGTTCTGGGCATTGTCGAGGGCGTTACGGAGTTTCTTCCCATCAGCTCCACCGGCCACCTGGTGTTGTGCGAGCACTGGATGGGCATCGACCTGTCGCGGGATTTCTGGAAGACCTTCACCGTTTTCATCCAGATCGGCGCCATCGCGGCGGTGGTGGTGTATTTCCGCCGGCGGATCGCCGAACTGATTCGCGGCAGCCTCTGGGCCGACCGTCCGGCCTCCTCGCCTCTGGCATTGATCCTCCTGGCGACGGTTCCCGTGCTGGTTGTCGGCTTTCTGGCTCACAAGTGGGTCGAGGCCAACCTGGAGAGCGCGTTTCCCATCGCCATGGCCCTGCTGATCGGCGGCGTGGTGATGCTGGCGGTGGAGTGGCTGAGGCCCCAGGCCCGCGCCCACTCCATCGAGCAGATGACGCTCACCCAGGCGCTGCTGGTCGGCGGTTTTCAGGTCCTTTCGGCCGTTTTTCCCGGCACCTCGCGATCGGCGGCCACCATCGTCGGCGGCATGGTCGTGGGCCTGTCGCGGCACGCGGCGGCCGAGTTCAGCTTTTTCCTGGCCATACCGTCCATGTCGGCGGCGGCGGCGTATTCCTTGCTGAAGCTTGTCACCAATGGGCAGCACGTTGCGGCGCGGGAGTGGCTGCTGCTGCTGATCGGGACGCTGGTATCCTATCTTGTGGCGTGGGCGGTGATCGCGGCGTTCATGGCGTGGATCCGCCGACATTCGTTCGTGCCCTTCGGGGTGTACCGGCTGGTGCTGGCGGGGTTTGTGCTGTGGGTCCTGCGGGGGCAGGGATGAGGATCGCGCGAAATTTGCCGGTGCATGCTGGAAATGGGCCGCCGATTCCGATACAACATGCATGGTGGACCGGAAGCCACCGGGCGGCGAGTCGGCCGCCGGACGCGGCGCTGTTTCTCATCCCGAGGCCAAGGATGGCTAAGCAAATCCCACTCTTGATGATCGTGGCGGGGATGCTGTTGGGTTGCCAGCAGAAGGCGATGATCGATCCGCTGCCGCCGCCGAGCTTCAGCGGGCCGGTGGTGTTGCAAGCGGCGCCGCCGGCGGTGCAGCCGCCCAGGCCCAAGCCGCCCGAAGCCAAGCCGCCCGCTGCCGCGGCGCCGGCGGCATCGATTCCGGCGGAGTGGCGGCCGGCGGCCAAACCCAACAACTGGCAGTGGATCATCATCCACCACAGCGACACGCCGGTCGGCTCGGCGGCGCTGTTCGACCGGGCGCACCGCGCCAAGGGCTGGGATGAGCTGGGGTATCACTTCGTGATCGGCAACGGCACCGAGACCCGCGATGGCCAGGTCGAAGTGGGCAGCCGATGGCGAACGCAGAAGTGGGGCGCGCACACCAAGACCGCCGATAACCGCTTCAACAACTACGGCATTGGCATCTGCCTGGTTGGCAACTTCGAGGTGGACCGGCCGACGCCGGCGCAGATGCGTTCGCTGGCGAAGCTGACGGCCTATCTCATGACGACGTACAAGATTCCCGCCAACCGTGTGCTGGGGCATCGCGACTGCAAGCCAACGGACTGCCCCGGGCGAAATCTGAACGTGGCGGAGGTGCGCAGGCTGGCGGCGCAGTACGCCCGCGAGGCCGGCATGGAGGTTTTTGCCGATCGCGGCGCGCCCGGCGGGGAACTGCTCCACGACCGGTAGGCGGCATGATGGCGCGGGCCTCAGCCCGCGCGGATGTCTGTGCAGGCTGAAGCCTGCACCACAATCGCGGCTGAGTGGCATCGTGGCGCGGGCCTCAGCCCGCGCGGATGTCTGTGCAGGCTGAAGCCTGCACCACAATCGCAGGTCGGCGGCGCGGGCGCGAGCCCGCGACGATGTCGGTTGAAGCCTGCACCACAATGCTGGCTCGGGCCTCGGCCTGCGCTACAAATCGCCGTCGGCAGGTGGCGGGTCGGTCTTCATCAACTCACGCAGCAGCACCGTCGCAAAGGCCCCCGGCGGCAGCGTGAACGCGGCCGTGATGTGCGGGCCGTGTTCATCGACGCCCGCGGAGAGCGAAACGTTCTCGGGACGAACTCGCAGCGGCCGCCGTGCCCCGCGCACCTTCAGGCCGGCGCTGGTGCGAAAGGCCTCGGCCGACAGCCCCATCTCCGCGAACACCCGGCTCTCAATTTCGCCGGGCCTGCCGGTGGCCGGCGTCATGCGATAGCCCAGCAGCGGCCCCGACGGGCTGATCTCAAAGCGATCGCAGCGGGGCTGCTCGGCGGCGGCATCTTCGACAAGGAACACCGCGCCGTTGTCATGTTTCCATGCCAGGTCGCCGGGCATCAGGCGGTTCAGTCTGTCGATGCGATGCGCGACGACGGCGTTAAAGGCGCGCGACTGCGCGGCCGAGATCCACAGCCGCTTGAGGTCATGGTCGATGGCGGCGACGGCGCTGGCGGGGCCGGCGCCGCGGATCAGCTTCTGCAGGGCGACACGTTCAACGTGGGCCCGCCGCGGCAGCCGGCGCATCGCTTCCCGGTAATCGCCTCGGGCATACGCCTGTCGCGAGGCCAGCGAGTCGGGGTCGTCGCGGGCGGGGTCGGGGTTGCCCAGCAGCAGGTCCAGCAGCCCCTGGCAATCGCCGCGGATCAGCGCAGCGCCCAGCAGGTCGTTGTCATCGCGCCGGCCGAAACGCTGCTGGCCGAAGTAGTTGGGCATGCCCACGCGCGTCAGGACATCGACGATGGGCGCGAGGCGCACCACGTCGGTGGGGTTCACATCGCGTATGCGGATGACAAAGCGGTTGGCCTTGAGGTGCCCCAGGCGCAGCTTGTTACCGTGGCGAGCGCACCACAGGACGGCGATACCGTCCAGGCGCAGGTTGCTGACGGCCGCTTCATCGACGCCCGTGATCGAAAGGGTCTGGCGCGTGATGGCGTGGGTGTCCTTCAGGCCGGCGTAGCCGATGTCGCGCGGGCTGATGCCCAGGGCCGAGGCGATCTGGCGGACGGCGGCGAAGGTGCTCAGGCCGGTCTTCTGGATCTCGCAATAGACATGCTCGCCCTGGCCGGAAGGCTCATAGAGGGGGATTTCCTCCACGAGAAAATCGTCGGGGCGCTGGCGGATGGTTCCGCCGATGCCGGGAAGGTCGCGCGTGAGGCAGGGCAGCTGCACCGGTGGATTGTACCGGCGTGGCCGTTCTTTGTGGTGCGGGCTTCAGCCTGCACCGGAACGAGGGCTTGGGAGCAGGCTGAAGCCTGCACCACAATGCGGCCCGCCGATCGCCACAAAGAGCGGCCATGCCCGGTTCCACCGTCAGGGCTTGCGGATGAAGCATGGCGTGGCCGCGAAGGGCAGGCGCTCGATGCGACAAGGCGCGGCGGCGAAATACTCATCGACGGCCCGCGTCTCGCCGGGAAAGACGCCGTAGTCGTCGATCATGAGGATGCCGCCGCTGACCAGCCGCGGAAACAGGTGCCGCAGAATCACGGCGGCCGGCTCGTGGATGTCGGTGTCGAGGTTCAGCAGGGCAATGCGCAGCTCGGGATGCTCCTGCACATACGCCGGCACGGTCTGGCAGATGTCGCCCTCGACCAGTTGCACGTTCTGGTCCAGGCCGCGGCCGCGCAGGATCGACGTGAGCTGCTCGCGCGAGATGCTCTGCTCGCCGGCCGAGGCGACGAAGCGATCGCGCACCGGCACGTCGGGAGCGAACTGCGTCCGGGGAAACGCGCCGAAGGTGTCGAAGCCGATGATCGGGCGGGACTCAGGCGCGCCCAGCAGCTGGCGGTAGATGGCGAACCGGCAGAGCGATGCGCCCTTGAACACCCCGCACTCGACCACGGCCCCCGGCAGGTGCGCCACCTGGCGGAACAGCTCGTAATGGGCCAGCATCTTGGCCAGCCGCGACGGCTCGCAGGTGAGGTAGAAGCCGTTCTCGTAGTCCCAGCGCCGGGCCGGGTCGGGCAGGTCGATCATGGGCTGCTCCACGGCGTGGCGGCTAGAACATGAACTGTTCCAGGTGCCGCCTGGACAGCAGCAGGTTGGCCTTGAGCCCCTCGCCGCTCTTCCACGGTTCCATGTGCGGCTCGACGCACAGGCAGCCCTGGTAGCGGTGTTCATGCAGGAACGTCATGATCTTGCCCCAGGGCATGTCGCCCATGCCCGCCGGCGGCTGCGAGACCACTCGCCCATCGACGAATACGGCCTCCTTGATGTGCACGTGGCCGACCTTGTGGCCATAGCGCCGCAGCACGTCCAGCCAGTCCTTGCCGGCGCCCAGCCAGTTGGCCGCATCGTACTTCATTTTCAGGTCCGGCAGCGTCTCCCACGTCCGCTCGTAGGCCGGCAGATCGTAGAGGAACGTGCCGCCGTGCAGGGCGTAAAAGGCGGCCGACATGCCGGCGCTGGCGATCTTCCTGAAGAACGGCGCAAATGTTTCGGCGAAGATCTGTATCTTCCGCCCCAGCGGCTCGCCCTTGATGTCGCCGGTGGAGAGGACCATCACCTTGGCGCCCAGCTTCGCGGCATACTTGATCCCGCGGTCGAGCATCTTGTGGCAGTGCTTGCGCTCGTCGGCGTCGGCCGAGATGTGGTTGTAGCCCCACAACCCGTACGCGCAGACGCCGATGCCGTTGGCCTTGAGGACCTTGGCCTGGGCGGCGACGGCGTCGTCGGTCAGGTTCTCAAAGTCGCGCCAGTAGTCGAACTCCAGCGAGGCATATCCGCACTCGCGAGCGAGCCTGGCCATCGCCTCGGTCTGCTCGGGTTTCTTTCCGCCGATGAATCCGAAGGTCATGCTCATTTTCGTGATCTCCTGTCCAGCCGCACCTCGCGGCCGGTCTTGGCGCTTTGCAGCAACCCCTCCAGCATCTGCTGCACGATCAGCCCGTGCCGCAGGGGTGCCTGGCACGGCTTTCCGTCCAGAATGCACTCGATGAAATGTTCGGCGATGTTGTCCCAGGGGCTCTTGCCCTTGGGCAGGTCGATGCTGATGTCCTGCGGGGCGTGGTCCTGCGTGCGATAGATGGTCAGCGGCTCAAGCGTGGCCCCGGCCTCGGTGCCGAACAGCTCGATCTGGAACTCGGGTCGTTGGTGGCTGGCCCAGAAGCTCTCGATCTGCAGTCCCGCGCCGCCTTCAAACCGGATGAATCCGCCGGCGTAGTCGTCGGCGGCGTACTGGCTGTACACCTTCTTCTCGGCCGGTTTCCAGTTCCAGTACCCCAGGCCGCGCGGGCCGAACTTCGCGCCCGCCACGCCCGTGATGCTCACCGGCCGGGGCATGCCCATCAGCCACCACGCCGCGTCCAGCGCATGCACGCCCATGTCGCGGAAGGCCCCGCCGCCGGCCTGGATGAAGCCCAGGTTCCACGCGGGAATGCCGCTGCGGCGGATGCTGCGGGCCCGGCCGTAGTAAAGCTGGCCGAACTGGCCGGACTGGATCTGCCTGCCCAGATAGCGCACCTTGTCGCTGAAGCGCGTGGACAGGGACATCATGTTGACCACGCCGGCCTTCTCGGCGGCCTGAACGAGCTTGCGCGCCGCCGGCTCGCTGTCGGCCAGGGGCTTGGTGATCAGCACGTGCTTGTCGTGCCGCACCGCCTCCAGGCCCATGGGCACGTGAAGCTGGTTGGGCGTGCCGATGAAGATGGCGTCCACCTCGCCATCGCGGCACATCTTCGAGTAGTCCGTATAGGTCTTGACCGGGCCGGGAAGTTCCCTGGCGAAGGCATCCATGCGCTCCTGCACCAGGTCGCACAGGGCCACGACGCGCCCGCGCGGATGGGCCGCGATGGCCCGCGCGTTTTCCTTGCCGATGCCCATGCCGACGATGCCGACGCGAACCTGCCTGCCCATGGAGGGTGCCTCCTGGCCGCAGATGTTACCCGCCGCCAGGGCCATGGCCAGATGCCGTTGGCGCTGCCGGGATGATTTTGCCCGGTGCGCGGGCTATAAAGACCCGGCATGACCGAGGACCTGTCGGCGAAGCACCAGCGGATGCAGTCGCTGCTGCGCGACATGCAGCGCGTGGTGGTGGCGTTCTCGGGGGGCGTGGACTCGACGCTGGTGCTGAAGGTGGCGCTGGACTTGCTGGGGCGCGACAACGTGCTGGCCGCCACCGGCGTGAGCCCGTCCCTGGCCCAGCGCGAGCGGCAGAGCGTGATCGACCTGGCATCGCTGCTTGGAGCGAATCTGGAGCTGATCGCCACCAGCGAGATGGACGACCCCCGCTACACGGCCAACGCCGCCGACCGGTGTTTCTTCTGCAAGAGCGAGCTGTACACCCGCATCACCGAGCTGGCCCGGTCGCGGGGTTTCCTGGCCGTCGTCAACGGAGCCAACGCCGACGACACCGGCGACTGGCGGCCGGGGATGAAGGCCGCCGACCAGTGGCAGGTGCGCGCGCCGCTGCTGGAGGCGAACCTCACCAAGCAGGATGTGCGCGACCTGGCCCGCGAGCTGGGGCTTCCCAACTGGGACAAGCCGGCCTTGGCGTGCCTGTCGTCGCGCATTGCCTATGGCACGCCGGTCACCATCGGCTCGCTGGCGCAGGTGGAGAAGGCCGAGGCCTTCCTGTGGGATCGGGGCTTTGCGAGCTTCCGCGTTCGGCACCACGGCAACCTGGCGCGGATCGAGGTGGCGGTGGCCGATCTGCCGCGGCTCATGCAGGAGCCGCTGCGCACGGAACTGCTGCGGCGATTCCGCGAGATCGGCTACACGTACGTGACGGTGGACCTGGCGGGTTTCCGCAGCGGCAGCGGCAACGAAGCAATCAAGCCCTACGAGCGTTCCAGCGCCACCAGGTCGTAGCGGGGGTCTTCCTGGAACTTGCGCTCCAGCTCGTAGTATCGATGGCTGCGGGTGAAGGCGATGTCGGCCGAGATATCCACGTGCTCGGAATCCGGCCTTCGGAAGGTCACGCCGAACACCTTGACGTTCTGCGTCTGGATGAAATCCACCAGTTCGCGGACGCATCCGGCCGACCAGCGGGTGCGGATGGTGATCACGCGAGTGGCCCGCCTGGGCAAGAGGTTCTCCAGCACATCCAGTGCCCACAGCGCCAGCAACACCAGCAGCGCAGAGACAAACGACAGGGAATAGAGCCCGAGGCCGGCGCTGAGACCGATCGCGGCCACGCACCACAGCGCCGCGGCGGTGGTCAGCCCGCGCACGTCGCCGCGATTCTTCAGTATCGCGCCGGCGCCCAGGAAGCCCACGCCGGTCATCACGCCGTAGGCGATGCGGCCGGGATCCACGGTGATCTGGAAGCCGGGGCCCTGCATCCAGGGGCCATCGGCCAGATGGGTCGAGACGATCATCACCAGGGCGCTGCCCAGGCATACGAGAAGGTTGGTGCGGAACCCGGCCTGGCGGCCCCGCAGTTCGCGTTCCAGGCCCACCAGGCCGCCGGCCACGGCGGCGATCAGCAGGCGCAGGGTCTCCTCGGCCAGCGTGCCATGGTTGGCGATCCAGTCGCGCAGGACCTGATCCAGTCCGTTCATGGCTGTTCGCGTCGCAGGCCGGGGCGACGGAGATTCGTTTCGCGGGGCCGGGCGGCCGGCGAGCGGAGGATCTTCTGGGCCTTGGCCAGGTCGGCGACCTTGAAGATGCCGGTGGTGCGCCCGCCCGGAGCGCCGCTGGTCACGTAGGCATAGTTGATGTTGATGTGATTCTCGCCCAGGACCGTGGCCACCTCGGCCAGGGCGCCGGGACGGTTGGAAAGATCCACCACCAGCACCTCGGTTTCGGTCATCGGCAGGTTGAGGCGGGTGAGAACCTGCTTGGCGGCGGGGCCGTTGGCGGGCACGAACCTCAGCACGCCGTGCTCGGAGGAATCGACGAGCGTCATGGCCACGATGTTGATCTTCTCCTCGGCCAGGGCGCGGGTGACCTGAGCCAGGACGCCGGGCTTGTTGACCAGGAAAACCGAGTACTGCGTCGCTGTCCTGAGTTGCATGACTGCCTCCTTTGTCGCGGGCCTAGGGCCCGACGTTGACGGCTTCTCGCTGGCTGGGCTTGATCGTGAGCAGGCGATCCAGCCGGGTCAACTTGATCAGTTCCTGGAGCCTGGGCCCCACGCTGCACAGGACCAGTTTCGAGCCCTTGAGCCTGGAGAGCCTGTTGTGCATTCCCATCACGATACCGATGGCCTGGCTGGAGAGGTATTGGACGTTCTCGAAGTCCAGGATGATCCGGCGGCGGTCCTCGGCGTCGATCAGCCGGTAGAGTTCCCGGCTCAACTGCTCCAGGACCAGCGGGTCCATCAGCGAGGCGGTCGTGAACTGAACGACCGTCCAACCGCCGATCTGCTGCGTGGTCATTGGCAGGCTCATACGAGTCGCGATTGCGGGGCGGTCAGCCACCGGAGCGTCTTTTGCTCGATCGTCCGGCCGGCGCCAGCGCGATCTTCAGCACCTGGTCCACATTCTCCACGAAATGGAAGCGCACGGTCTTGCGGACCTCCGGGGGTATCTCCGGCAGATCCTTCTCATTGCGCTTGGGCACGATGATGTGGCGGATGCCCGCCCGCACCGCGGCGAGGGTCTTTTCCTTCAGGCCGCCGATCGGCAGCACCAGGCCGCGCAACGTGATCTCGCCGGTCATGGCCACGTCGTGCCGCACGGGCCGGCGGAGCAGCAACGACGCCAGCGCCGTGAACATCGCCACGCCCGCGCTGGGACCGTCCTTGGGCACCGCGCCGGCGGGCACGTGGATGTGGATGTCGCTGTCGCGAAGCAGCTTGCCGTCGATGCCCAGTTCCTCGGCCCGCGAGCGGAGCAGGCTGAAGGCGGCCGTGGCCGACTCCTTCATCACGTCGCCGATCTGCCCGGTGAGGGTGATGTTGCCCTTGCCGTCCATGCGGGTGGCCTCGATGAAGAGGATCTCGCCGCCGACGGGCGTATAGGCCAGTCCCGTGGCCACGCCCGGCACGCTGGTGCGGGAAGCGATCTCGGACTCGAATCGCCGGGGGCCCAGGTACTTGCGGACCTGGGCGGGGCCGACGTGCAGGCGGCCCTTGACGCTGCCGGAGACGATCTCGGCGGCAATGGCCCGGGCGATGGAGCCGATGTTCCGTTCGAGGTTGCGCACGCCGGCCTCGCGGGTGTAGCCGTCGATGATCTCCCGCAGGGCCGCCTCGCTGAAGCGCACCTGGCGGGGGGGCAGTCCGTTGGCGTCCAGCTGCCGGGGCACCAGATAGCGGCGGGCGATGAACATCTTCTCGCTGGCGGTGTAGCCGGGGATCTCGATGACCTCCATGCGGTCGCGCAGCGGCCCGGGCACCGTGTCCATGGTATTGGCCGTGGCGATGAACAGCACCTTGGACAGGTCAAACGGCACATCCAGGTAGTGGTCGGTGAAGGTGCTGTTCTGGGCGGGGTCCAGCACCTCCAGCATGGCCGAGGCCGGGTCGCCGCGGAAATCGCTGCTCATCTTGTCGATCTCGTCGAGCATCATCAGCGGGTTTGCCGTCCCGGCCTTGCGGATCTCGGCGATGATGCGCCCGGGCATGGAACCGATGTAGGTGCGGCGATGGCCGCGGATGTCGGCCTCGTCGCGCACGCCGCCCAGCGACATGCGGATGAAGCGCCGGCCCATGGCCTCGGCGATGCTCTTGCCGAGGCTGGTCTTGCCGACGCCCGGCGGGCCCACGAAGCACAGGATGGCCCCCCCGCCCTGGGGTTTGAGCTTGCGGACGGCCAGGTACTCGAGGATCCGGCGCTTGACTTTTTCCAGGTCGTAGTGGTCGCGGTCGAGGATCCGCCGGGCCTGCTTCAGGTCCAGCTTGTCCTCGGTGGTCACGGCCCAGGGCAGTTCGGCGACGATCTGCAGCCAGGTGCGGATCACCGCGTGTTCGGGGGAGGCGCTGGGGATGGATTCCAATCGCTCCAGTTCGCGCTGCGCCTCCTTCATCACGGGTTCGGGGAGCTTGGCCGCCTCCAGTTTCTTGCGCAGCTCGTCGGCCTCGGACGGCCCGCCGCGGGCGTCGGTCTCGCCCAGTTCCTTGCGGATGGCCTTCATCTGCTCCTGCAGGAAGAAGCGACGCTGGGAGCGGTCGATGTTCTCGCTGACCTGCTTCTGAATGCGGTTCTGCAACTCCAGCAGGTCCAGTTGCGTCGCCAGGCGATTGGCCACCAGGCGCAGGCGCTTCTCGACATCCAGCTCCTCCAGCATCCGCTGCTTTTCCGCCACGTCCTCGGGACTGTTGCCGGGCATGTTGGCCGCCAGGAAATCCGCCAGCGCCGACGGGCGGGTGATGCTGTTGAGAACCTGGGCGGCCTCCTCGGGGGTGTTGGGGGACAGCTCGATGACGCGGTTGGCCTGCTGGCGGACCGACTGGACCAGCGCATCGAGGGTCGTGCTGGGCTGGCAGATTTCCTCGAGGATCTCGATGCGGGCCAGCAGGTACGGGTCGGTCTTGAGCATCTCGACGAGCCGGAAGCGCGCCACCCCGTGGACGATGATGGACTGGTTGCCATCGGGCAGGCGGAAGAGCTTGAGGATCTGGCAGACGGCGCCGACCGAGTAGAGGTCGGCCTGCCCGGGGTCCTCGGCCTCGGCGACGCGCTGGGTGACGGCGCCGAGGATCTTGTTGCCGGGCATGACCTCCTCCAGGAGGCTCTTGCTCTTGGGGCGGCCGATGTTCAGGGGCATGACCGTTCCCGGGAACACGACCAGGTTGCGGATGGGCAGGATGGGCAGGGCATTGGGAACGACCAGCGGCTGGCCGTCATCCCCCGTGCGGATCGTCGTGGTTTCCTGCTGGCGCGCAATGATCTGGGGGTCGGCCATGTCTATTTCTTGGGCAACTCGATCCAGAGGATGCCGTTGCGGTAGGCGGCCTTGATGCGGTCGCGATCGACGTTTTCCGGCAACTCGACCTCCCGGCAGAACCGCCCGTGGTCGATCTCCATCAGATGGACCCGGTACCGCACGGGCGGCGGATGCAGACCGGCCTCGACGTGGCTGGGCACCGGTCGGGAGCCGCGCAACTTCAGGTGCTGTTCGGTGACGGTGACGTCGATCTGCTCCTTGTCCACGCCGGCCAGATCCACGCAGACGATGTAATGGGTGGAGGTCTCGTAAAGGTTCACGCTGGGCGTCCAGGTTTCGCCCGGACTGAAGGCGAACGCCCCCTTCTGCATCTGGTCGAGGATGCGCGACATCTGCCGGGCCATCTGGCCGAAGGGAATTTCGCTGGCGGTCTGTTGAGGCATGGCGGACTCCGCAAGAGATTGGACCGGCTTATTCTACGTTTGACAAGGCCAGCGGCAAACGGCAAGATCGTATTTCCGGCGGCGACGGGCGCGGCCATTCTTCGTGGGGGCTTGGTGGTGCGGGCCCCAGGCTGCACCGCGGCGTGGGCTGTGGCGCAGGCTGAAGCCTGCACCACACCATGGCCCCGCGGCGGTCCCACAAAGAACGGCCACGCCCGATGGCGGCCGGCGAACCGCGATCGTCAGCAAGCGACCCGCCGGGCGGGCGATATGCCGCGCGGGCGTCGCGTAACGAAAGGTCCACACCCCTATGCCCAGAAACATCAGCAGCGTCGGAATCGCGGCCCTTGCGGGGGCGGTCGCGGCCCTGTTCTGCGGCGGATGTGAGAAAGAGAGCCGCGTGGCCGACCGGGAGGTTCTGGCCAAGATCCAGCAGAGCGCCACGGCCGATCAGGCCCAGGCGCAGCGACTGCTGAGCGAGGCCGCCAGCAAGCAGGCCGCCTGGTGGGGCAACCAGGCCCATGCCAAGGCGATGCTGGCTCAAGCCAAGCACCGGGCGGCGATGGAGCGGTTGTCGCAGGTCAGCGCCGCGGCGGTCCCATCGGGCACCGCGGGCGACGGCGAGGCCAGAGCCGATTTGCCGGCCACGCTGGAGGTGCGGGCGTATCGACTGTTGCACGAGATCGGTCTCTTGGGCGATGCGATCGCGGCCAACAGCCGGATGGCGGCAGCGTACTCGCAGAACAATCCGCAGGAGGCCTTGGCCGCGCTGGAGGCGCTGAAGCAGGACAAGACCGGCAGGATCGCGCAGATCGAGCAGCAGATGCAGCAGGTTGCCGCCGCGGCAGCCGCTCTGGAAGAGCAGATCCGGCAGTTCACCGAGCAGCGATCGACCCTGGCCGACCAGGCGGCGTCGCTGTTCGACCAGGCGGACCGCGCCAAGGGCGAAGCGTGGCTGAAACTGCACAACCAGGCGCTGGAACTGCGGGCGGCGGCCTCGAAGCTGACCACGCAGATCGAGCATGGGACGATCCAGCTGGCGGCCATCAAACGGCAGCAGGCGCTGTTGGAAGGTCAGAAGAAGGCCCTGGAGGAGGCGATTCGCGTTGCCGATTCGCAGGCCGCGGAACTCCGCCAGTCGTGGGAGCAGTACCAGGCGGGCATGGCCAGCCGGGCGGCCGATTCGCGGCGGGTCGTGGAGGCGGGCAGCGCGGATCAGAAGGCGATGAAGGCCAGGGCCGAGGAGCTCCAGAGCGTGCTGGGGCAAATCCAGGCCAAGCGCAAGGAGGCGGCCGAGCTGCTGACGGAGGCCGCGACGGGATTCGAGGCGGCGGCCGCGGCCGCCGGGCGGGTGTCGTCGGAGTTGCAGGCGCTGATCAGCGATGCGCGTTTCAGCAACTCGCCGTTGAAGGACAACTGGAAGGCGTTGAAGCAGACCTATGATCCCGACCGCTATCGGCTGAGCCGGGCGCGAATGCTCCACGAACTGGGGAACCTGCACGCCGACGAAATGGCGATGCGCGAGGCGATCGCCCGCGTGGCCGCCCGCGTGGTGCCGGCCCTGAAGCAGGCGAATCTGCCCGTGCCGGAAGCACTTGCGACGGAGCCGTCGGCACAGGAATCCAAGGAACTGGCGGAAAGGAACCTCCGCGAGGCCGTGTCGGCTTACGAGGACCTGACCAAGTCCGCGACTTTGGGCAGCGACGAGCAGACGGCCGTGCGGACGGCATGGGCGTTTGCGGATTACAGCCTGTACCGGGTGACGGCGGACCGGCGACACCTGACGTCGGCCCGGGCCATGCTGGACGACATCCTCAACAAGGCAAGCCCGCCCACCCCTCTGCCCCTGCTGCCGGAGGACCTGGAGGTGCGATCGGTGGCCATGCCGACGCTGCCCGCGCCCACCACGAGGCCTGCTCCGGGCGGCGAAGGCGATACCACGGCACCGGCCGGCGGCGAGGGCGGCGGACTGACGGACCCGTCGCGACCGGGTGCTCCTGCTCCAGGTGGCGGTGAGGAGACTCCCACACCGCCGGAGCAGGGCAACCCCGCGCCGGCACCGCCAGGCCCGCCAGCCGAGGAACGCGACGGCCGCCAGGCTCCGACGGATCAATGATCGCCTTCCCGAGTTTGGGGAATCGGTCGAGGGGCTCGACCGGCCTCCAACCTCTGCGGCTTGCGCGCGACGGGGGTGCACAAGGCGCCGGGGGTGAGTGGCCGCAGCTACTCGCCCGTTGGGCTTTCGGGGTTGCACCACAATCGGCCGGGCTTGCGCTTGCCTTCCTCGCGGTACTCGGCGCAGGTCATGTATTCCACGCCGCCGTCGAAGCGGGCGACGTTGCCGCCCTTGTGGTGGCGGTCGGTGAGGCTGTTGTCGGCGTTGTTGTTGCCGTCGTTCCAGCTTCCGCTGGAGCCGGTGTTCTTGGGGTCGGGCTCCATGAACAGGATGTCGTCGCCCTTGAAACGGGACAGCTTCAGTGCCGGCACGATCTTGGCATAGCCGTTGACCGCGCCGTTGATCATGTAGCTGGTGAGGTTCTGCGTGGGGCCGCTGGTCCAGGGCGGCTCATCCGACGGGCATCGGTACACCGCGCGGCTGGTGAGCTGCGGCCATAGAGCGCCTTCCTCGACGTGCTCGGGCTGGCTCTTGTTGGGGTGTTTATAGAGCCAGCCGGCGCCGGTCCACTGGCCGTTGGTCTCCAGCGTCTCGGAGTTGGCGAACGGCAGGCGGTTCTGGAAGTCCGATGCGTACATGTGGACCGCCAGGGCCAGCTGCCGCAGGTTGCTGGCGCAGGCGGTGCGGCGGGCGGTTTCGCGGGCGCGCGACAGCGCCGGCATCAGGATGCCCATCAGCAGGGCCATGATGCCGATGACGACCAGCAGCTCGACAAGGGTGAATGCCCGGCGCGGGCCGATGGCGGCGGATTGTGGCGTTCGTCTCCCCATTCATATCCAATTACGCCGGCGGACCGCACTTGTTGTCCCTGCGGCTATGGCGTGCTGGCCTCGCCGGTGCCGCTGTCGGGGTTGCACCACAACCGCCCGGGCTTGCGTTTGCCCTCGTCGCCGTATTCGTTGAGAGTCATGAAGTCCACGCCGCCGTCAAAACGGGCGACATTGCCCCCGAAACGGTGGCGGTCGGACAGTTCGTTGTCGGCATTGTTGTTGCCGTCGTTCCAGTTGCCGCCGTCGCCCTTGCCGTCGGCCTCCATGAAGAGGATGGCGTCGCCCTTGAACCGCGAGATCTTCAGTGCGGGCACCACCGTTGCAAAGCCGTTGACCGCGCCGTTGATCATGTAGCTGGTGAGGTTCTGCGTGGGTCCGCCGGTCCACGGGGGATCATCCGAGGGACAGCGGTACACCGCGCGGTTCTGCAGGATCGGCCACAGGGCGCCCGTCTCGACATGCTCCGGCTGGCTGTTGTTGGGATGCTTGTAGAGCCAGCCGGCGCCGGTCCATCGCCCGTCGGATTCCAGCGTCGCCGAGTTGGCGAAGGGCAAACGGCCCTGGAAATCGGCCGCGTACAGATGCACGGCCAGGGCCAACTGCCGCAGGTTGCTGGCGCAGGCGGTGCGGCGGGCCATCTCGCGGGCGGCCGTCAGCGCCGGCAGCAGGATCGCGACCAGCAGCGCGATGATCCCGATGACCACCAATAGTTCCACAAGCGTGAAAGCGCGGCGGCTCATGGCGCGGCTCCCGGCTTCGGGGCGGGATGGTCGATCACCAGGCTGGCGATGTCCACCTGATACGCTCCGGCGGCGGCCTCGAAAACCAGCTCGTTGCGGCTCCGCAGCAGCTTCGGATCAACGGGAACCTCGGTAATCCAGTCGTGCTGGGGCAGGGCGATGGCCGTGCCGTTGAGGCGGACGGTCCCGCCGCCGCGGTGGTTCTCCAGCACGACCTTGATGAACGCGGCGTGGGCGTCGGCCAGCGCGGCCGCATCGACGGCAACGGCGAAAGTGGCGGGTTTGCCTGGTTCGACGGGCCGCAGCACGCCCCTGGCGAAGTACTGCCTTCGCATCACCTGCACGTCCTTGGGCGCCTCGCCCACAAACGGCAGGACCAGCTTCACTCCAGCCTTCCCGGGCAAGTCCAGCCGCGTCGCCAGGGCCGTGCCCGACGCCGCCAGCGGCTGCTCGGCGAAGGACAGGGCCTCGGCCGGTTCCACCCACACCTTGCGCCCCGGCAGCAACGTGGTGCCGGCGGGCGCGTCGATGTGCACGTCGATGGCTCGCTTCTCCTGGCGGTCGTTGAACAGCACGACCACCAGCTTGTCCCCGTTGATCGCCGCCGCCGGCCAGACTTCCAGATCGTCGCTGGTGCAGTACACCAGCGGCCCGCGCAGGTCCTTGAGCAGCTTGAAGAGAAACTCATCGCCGCCGCCGCCCCAGCCGGGCGTGAGCGACCCGTGTGCCGTGCGCGAAACCGCCTTGTCGGGGCTGCGCCAGATCAGCTCGATGATGTCGCGCAGGCCGTAGTTGTAGGCGCCGTAGGGCGTGGCATTGCCGTGGCGGTTGCCGGGCACGGCCGGATCGACGCAGCCGGCCGTCTCGGTGTTGAAGCACCGCAGCCGCTTGCCGTGCTCGGCCATCACGTAGCCGACGACCACCTCGTAGGTAGCGGCGTTGACGCGCGTGTTGGAGCCGTAGTGGTGCTCGCTGACCCCGTCCAGCCACTGGATCGCCTCGTCGATCATCGGTTTGTAGAGCAGTTCCCACGCCTTCCACCTGTCGCTGTTGATGGGGAAATCCCAGCCGCCGATGACCGTCACCTCGGGGTTGGTTGCCTTGATGGCCTTGGCCCACGGCAGGAACATCCACATGTAGAAGTCGTAGTTCTGCTTGCCCGACCAGAACGATACCGCCGTGGGGTCGTAAACATCCCACTTCTCGACGACCGTATAGGTCTTCACGCCCTTTTCGGTGAAGTACAGCTTCAGCTCATAGTCGAACTTGTCGCCGGGCTTGGCGCCTGCGGGCACGGGCACCAGGTGGTTGATCTTGCCCTTGTCGTCGGCCGCACACAGCCGCCGCCAGCGCAGGTACTTCAGCGGCTCGTCCCATCCCTTGATCGTCACCGGGCCGTCGTCGGCGGCCTTGGAGACATCGTAGAGCCTGGGGTCGTAGTTCTTGCGGCTGCGCTCGGCCCAGTTCAGGTACGGCTCGTTCCAGAACTCGGCATAGCCTCGCCAGCCCAGCTCCTTGCACTTCTGCGCGTACTGCCGGCCGATGCGGGTGAAGAACTCCTCGTAAGCGGGGTTGGACAGCACCAGCGCGTGCTGGTAGCGGTCGCCCTGGCAGTCGATGACCACGGCCATGTCCTTGAAGGGGGCCCGCAGTTTGCCCTCCTTGTCCCAGGCGATCGAGCCTGAGCCGGGGGCGAAGTGGATGTGCCGCACGCAGTCGATGCCCCACTCCTGCGCCACCTCCGGCGTGAGCTTCGGGAACGCGTGCACGCCCATCAGCCCGCGGGGAATCTCCCTCTGCCCGTTGACATCCAGCAGCCGGCCGGTGACGTGGACGCGGCTTTGCGCCGTCACGGAAGCACACAGCAGCAGCGGGACCAGTGCAATCAGATTGCCCCATGGTAGTGCAGGCTTTGGCCTGCACAGAGATAGGTCGCGCAGGCTGAAGCCTGCGCCGCAAACGCCGACGCGAGATTGCGCAGACGGCACGGGTTGCATGATGCTGCTCCTTCACGCGGGCGTGGGCACCTGGTCCAGGATCTGCTGCAGGATGCGCGTCGCGGTATGGGCGTCGCCGTTCTGGAGGTAGGTCTTGCTGATGATGCGGTGCGAGCAGACCGCCACGACCAGGGACTTGACGTCGTCGGGGACCAGGTAATCGCGCCCGGCCAGCAGGGCCGCGGCCTGCGCTGCCTGGGTGAGGGCCAGCGCGCCGCGCGGCGAGATGCCCAGATGCAGTTGCGGCTCGTTGCGCGAGGCGGCGACGATGTCGAGGATGTAATCGAGGATCGTCTCGTCCACTTTCACCTGCGGCACGCGGTCCTGCAGCGCCACGACCTCGGCGGCGGTGATCACGGGCTTGAGGTCTTCCAGTCGCGTGCGCGCCGGCTGGAGCGTCAGGATGCGCTGCTCGCTTTCGCGGTCGGGGTAGCCCAGGCTGATCCGCAGCAGAAAGCGGTCCAGCTGGTTCTCCGGCAGATAGTAGGTTCCCTCGAACTCAAAGGGGTTCTGCGTGGCCACGACCATGAACGGCCGCTTGAGCGGGAAGGTCTGGTCCTCGATGCTGACCTGCTCTTCGCTCATCGCTTCCAGCAGCGCCGACTGCGTCCGCGGGGTGGTGCGGTTGATCTCGTCGGCCAGGACGATGTTGGAGAAGATCGGCCCGGGCTTGAACTCGAAGCTGTTGGTCTGGCTGTTGAAGACCGACACGCCCAGCACGTCGCTGGGCAGGAGGTCCGGCGTGAGCTGGATGCGTGTGAACTTGCAGTCGATGCTGCGGGCCAGGGCGCGGGCCAGGACGGTCTTGCCCACGCCCGGCACATCCTCCACCAGCACGTGCCCGCGGCCCAGCAGGCCGATCAGCAGCAGATCCACCGCGCGCGGATTGCCGAAGTAAACCGAGCGAATGTTGTCGCGAAGTTTCTGGATCGCCTGTTCCGTCACGAAAACCCCTGAACAAACCCATTCTACCCGGCCGGCAGGTGTAATACACGCCGAGCCGGAGGATGTTCAGTCGCGATGGAACAGCGTGTTGTCGCGCGGGCCGAAAAATCCCAGCGAAAAAGTGGCATTGTCCGCGCCGTACACGTTCGTGGGGCACGTCCATTCCAGGGCCTGGGAGGTCACGTGCCCGTCGGCCCAGGCGACGTTGGCCCGCCCGCGGTGGCGGAAGTGCATCGACGGCGAGGAGGGGCCGTACGCGGTGAAGGGCGGCTCGACGAAGGAATACTCGATCAGCACGCCGCCGGCGGCCATGGCGGCGTCGGCGAAAGCGATCTTCTCCGCCGGCCGCCGCACCTGCGACATTCGCGCCGGCACGTTGCCGATGCGGGCTTCCCATTGCGCCGGGCCCATGGCGATGTCGGCCGGCTGTGGCAGACCGACGCCGCTGCCCAGATAGGCTGCGTTGTAGCCGTAGCCGCCGGCCGAGGCCTCGAAGCCCGGCTTGTCCGGCACGAACATCGGGCAGCGTCGAACCTGGTCGGTCTGCAGGTACGGCTGCAGGGGCGAGCCGGATGAGTCGAACGGCTCGGTCTTGCTCGGCCGCGTGCCGTGCCAGCGGTGCAGGTTTCTGGTCAGGTAGTTCACGTGCGCCGGCGGCCAGTGGCCGTGGTTGTCCGAGGCATAGGCCAGCGACGCGATCGCCAGTTGCCGCAGGTTGCTGGCGCAGGCCGTGGCGGCGGCCGACTGCCGGGCGGCCGACAGCGCCGGCAGCAGAATCGCCACCAGCAGCGCGATGATCCCGATCACCACGAGCAATTCGACGAGCGCAAAGCATCGACGGCGCTTCATGGCTGGCCTCCTCTGCATCTTCGCATCGCCAGCAACGCCGCGGCGAGCAGGCCCAGCGCTGCCGGCTCGGGCGTGTCGGCCGGGCTCTGGGATGGCGGGGCGGGGGGCAGGCCAAAGTTGATGATGCCGCCGGTGATCGCGAGGGTCATGCCATCGCCCCAGGAAACGGGGCCGCCCAGCGTCAGCACGCCGCCGGATGCGTCGATGGTTACGTCGCCCAGCAACTGCAGCGGCGCGACGATGGTGTGGCTGCCCGACAGAACGGTGATGCTGGCCGGGCCATGCTCGCCCAGGGCGACCGGCGACGGGCCGGTGAGGGTGTAGCTCAGCGGGCTGTCGAACTCGATGGCGTCGAGGCTGACGGCCTGATCGACGGTAACCGTGGCCGGCGACTGGATGTTGTGGCCGAAGATCGCCGTGTCGGTTGGCACGATGGCTCCGGTCCATTTGGCCGCGTCGTTAAAACTCCCGCCGCCCGGGCCGGCCCACTGGTTGGCGACAGTCAGGCCATTGATCACCGCCACGGCGTCGAGGTCAAACCCGTCGGCGCCGAGGCCCGCGAAGAAGCCTGTGGGGTCATAGATGGGCCGGCCGGCGTTGTCGAGGTTCGTGCCGTCGCCGTGAACATCGACCAGCCGCAGGTAGCGCACGGCGGACAGGTTGACCGCCCCGCTCTGCACCAGCGGATGGCCGGCCAGCGCCGACAGGTCAAAGGCATTGCCGCCGGCGACGGCCGGGTCGAACGGGCTGATCGTGTTGGTGTCCACGTTGGCAAACACCGGCTGCGTGCCGGCGAATCCGCTGACGTTGGCCGGGTCGATCGTGCCGTAAGGGCCGACGGGCGAGGGCGTCAGCGACATCGTGGGGAAGCGGGCGAAGTCGATGCCGTTGGACGACACTTCGACGAAGGCGAGCTCGGCGAATGAGAGGGTCGGCTCGCCATAGGCGTAGAACGCGTTCTCGAAGACGATGAAATCCGGTCCGGGACCGTCGGTGATGAAGCGCTGGCGGCCCGGCGCGTCGAAAGCCAGCGTGATCGACCCGCCGATGCCCAGGTTGTACACGTGGACGCTGCCGCCGGTGGCGCCCTCGCCGCGCGGGCCGCCCAGCGCGTAGGACGGGTCGGCGAACATGGAGCTCTGCACCGCACCCACCGATGTCGAGACGACCTCGGTGGCGAAGAACGACTCGCCGTGTGCGGATGCCGCGATGGCCACGAACGCTGCGATGGCCGCGAGTTGACGGATCATCGGTCGCCTCGCCTTCTGGCCAGCACCGCACCGCAGGCAACCAGCACGACGGCACAGGCGGCGGGCTCGGGCACGGCCGGGGCGATCACGAACGCCGCGCCGGGAAAATAGCCGGTCTGGTCGTTGAAGCCGCTGACGATCAGCCGGCCCGTGCCGGCGTAGGGCTCGAATCCGCCGGGCACATAGGCCAGATAAGTGGGAAACGAGAAATCGTCGAACGCGCCGAAAGGCTCGACCGTGAGTGTGCCGGCGACGATGCGCGTGAGGCGTCGGCCGCTCGTAACCAGGATGTCGCCCTCGTCGTCGATCAGCAGGTCCACCGCGCCAGAGCCGCCCGCTGGCGACAGGTCGATGAACGAAAGCGGGTTGAGGGCGGCGTCGTAGCGCAGAACCCGGCCGGGATTGCCGACAAAAGCCGGGTCGTTGGTGTCGGTCAGGAGCATCGTGCCGGCCGAGTCGAACGCGATGCCGCCGCCGTAGCCCGTGCCGAAGCCGGTGATCACGCTCGAGGGTGTCCCGCCCGCCAGCGGCACGGACAGGACGCTGTTGGCGCCGGGTCCGGCGGCCGATACTGCATAGACCGTGCTGCCGCGGATGGTCAGGTCGGCCACGGCGGGGATCGAACCCAGGGCTGCCAGGGGCGTGGCGGTTGCATCGGCCATGCCGGCGCGCAGGACGGTGTCCAGGTCGCCGTTCTCGCCGAAAACCAGAGTGCTGCTGTCGGCCCAGGCGATGCCGGCGATGAACTTCCATGTCGGGTGGGTGAAGGTCTTGATCGGCGTGCCGCCGACATGGGCCAGCGAGGAGTAGATGCTGATCGATGCGCCGCCGGCGAAGTTGTCGATGCCCACGGCGACCTTGCCGTCGGGGGCGACGGCCACGGCCGAGGCGGGGAAGGACTGGCCGGTGGTTTCAAAGCCGGGCGGCGGGGTGTAGGCGGATGCTGCTGCCGAAAGCATCAGCAGAGGCACGAAGGCACGAAGGCACGAAGGCACGAAGGGAGGGACAAGGCGCAAGTCAGACAGCAACACGAGACGCTCCTTGGGCCGAATCGCGCGGCCCGCTTAGTGGGACCAGATCCTGCGCGTAGCGGGAGCGTGTGGCCTGAAAGCGGCGGAGCGGAGAAGAAGGGAGTTCTTCGAAGCTGCCTGCGTGGCGTTCATGGCCGGCTGGTCCCGTTGCGCGAGGACACATCCGAACGCCCGGCAAACGCTGCCGGTGCATGAACCCACAGGCCGGTCTTCTGGCTCTGGACGGTCGGGCTTTCGCCTTGTCGAATCGGCCTTCCCGCCGGCAATCAGCCGGCAGTGACCGACCCACGACCACAAATGTCCATCACAGCGGCGCGTCCGCGGCGGATTCTCACCGCCTTCCCAGCGCCTGAGGGCGAAGAGGAAAATAGCACGGATTGCCATCCGAAGCAAGCGCACCACGCGCGTATCAGGCGGCCAGCAGGCCGCGAGGATGGGTGCTTGCCCCGATGTGGCGGCGGCCTATACTGCGCCGTCGTGAGATTCGCGGCGGCGGTGATACTGACTCTGGCCGTGGCGGGCTGCGTCGAGCAGACGCTGAGCATCACGAGCCAGCCGCCCGGGGCGGAGGTGTGGCTCAACGGGCAACTGGCCGGCAGCACGCCGATGACGCGGGAACTTGAGGCCTACGGCAACTACGATGTGGTCGTGCGGCGGGATGGCCACGACACGATCAAGACCAGCCGGCACATCAAGACGCCGTGGTACATGCTCCCGCCGCTGGACTTGCTGATGGAGGTCCAGCCGTTCCGTATCGCCGACCATCGCACGCTGGACTTTGCGCTTGTGCCCACGACGCAGCAGGCCGCCGACCCCGAAGCGATGCTCCGTCGCGCCAACGAGATGCGTCCGATGCTGCGCTCAAGTGCAACCACCCGGTCCGCCGGCCGGTGAGGCCGTCGTCGAGGCAGCCATGGCCGATCTCTCCGATACAGACCGCAGGATGCTGCTGGAGGCCGTCGATCATTATCAGGCCGGGCGGCTGGCCGATGCCGAGGCGCTGCTGGGGCAGGTGCTGGAGTCGGAGCCGGATGACTTTGACTCGGTCCATCTCCTCGGGCTGGTGCGCCACGCGCGGGGCGATCACGCGCAGGCCATCGAAATCCTGAACCGCGCCGCCGGCCTGCTGCCGACCAACGCAGATGTCTGGGTGAACCTTGCCGAGGCGCACCGGGCCGCGGGCAGACCGGCCGATGCCGAGCCGGCTCTCCGCCGGGGCCTGTCGCTCGACCCCGATCACCTCATGGGCCACAACAACCTGTCGGTTGTCCTCCATAAACTGGGTCGCAACGACGAGGCATTGGCCCTGGTCCAGTGGACGTTGCGGCGTGCGCCCAACTTCGACCAGGCATGGAACAACCTGGGCATGATTCGCCTGGCATTGGGCGATGCCGAGGGGGCGGTCGAGGCCTGCCGCCGCGCCCTGTCGTTGCGGCCGGATATGCCCGAGGCGCTGGTGAACCTGGGGATGACGTTTCAGGCGGTCCGGAACCTTGACGCCGCCCAGGAAGCATTCGAGCGGGCCGTGGCCGTGCAGCCCGGCCGGCGCGACGCCCTGCACAATCTGGGCAGCGTCCTGCGGGACAAGGGCCTGCTGGACGATGCCGAGGCGGTTTGCCGTCGCGCCATCGCTGGAGACCCGGGCGATGCCACCGCGTGGTGCAGCCTGGGCGGAGTCCTCAAGGACAAGGGCCTGCACGACGAGGGATTGGCCGCCTTCCGCCGCGCCTGCGAGCTTGCGCCGGAATCCATCCACCTGCCCAGTGGCGTCCTGTTCACGATGCTCACGCATCCGGGCGTTGAACTGGAGGAAATCGCGACGGCACATCGCCAGTGGGGTCGCCGCATGATCCAGAGCGTGCCTGCCCCCGCGCCGCATACCAACGACCGCAATCCGGATCGGCGGCTGCGCATCGGCTATGTGTCGCCGGATTTCCGCACACACGTCGTCGCACGCAACCTTCTGCCCTTGATGCAGAACCACGACAAGGAGCAGGTCGAGATCTTCTGCTACGCCGACCTGATCCGTCCGGACCAGCGCACGAGCCAGTTCCAGGCCTGTGCCGACCATTGGCGAAACGTTACCGGCAAGTCGGCCGATGAAGTGGCCAGGATCGTTCGCGACGACTGCATCGACATCCTCGTGGACCTGGCGCTGCACACGCAGGGCAACCGCCTGCCGGTCTTTGCCCGCAAGCCCGCGCCCGTGCAGTTCACCTTCGCCGGGTATCCGGGCACGACGGGCCTGCCGACGATCGACTACCGCATCACCGACTCCATCCTTGACCCGCCCGGCCAGAACGATGACCTCTATGTTGAGCGGTCGCTGCGGCTGGAGACCTGCTGGTGGTGCTATCACCCCGATGCCGAGGAGCCCATGCCGGGGCCGCTCCCCGCGCTGGCGGCCGGCCACGTCACCTTCGGCTGCCTCAACAAGTTCGGCAAGGTCACTCCCGATGCGGTGCGTGCCTGGCGGCGAATCCTCTCGGCCGTGCCGCGATCACGGCTGATGGTCATGTGCGGGCAGGGCTCGCACCGCGATGCCTTCCGCGCTGCTGTTGCGGAGGTCGGCGTGCAAGCCGACCGGATCGAGTTTCACGACCGCATGGCCGTCTCCCGTTACCTGGCCCTGTACCGGCAGATCGACATCGCCCTGGACACCTACCCCTACAACGGCCACACGACAAGCCTGGACGCCCTGTGGATGGGCGTGCCGGTGGTAAGCTGGGCCGGCCGGCCGGTCGTTTCCCGCGCGGGGCTCTCGCAGCTTTCGCGGCTGGGACTGCAACACCTCGTGGCCGACTCGGCCGACGGCTACGTGGACAAGGCGGTGGCGCTGGCATCCGACCTGACGGGGCTGGCCGAGATCCGCGCCGGCCTGCGCCAGCGCATGCGGACGTCGGTGTTGATGGACGGGCAGGCCTTTGCCCGGGGGATCGAGAAGCTCTATCGGCAGGCGTGGCGGGAATGGTGCCGCCGGCCGGCTACGCCGCCATGACCTGCCGTACGGCCGATTTGTCGTTGGTGATGACCACCGTCTCCCAGAGGTCGATGCTTTCCAGCTTGAAGCGGTAGTCGATCTGCACGCCGGTGCGCTTGATCAGGTCCTGCAGGGCCAGGTCGCTGCGCCAGCCCAGCTTGGTGCACAGCGGGCAGGCCCATTTTTCCAGCAGGGCGATGAAGCGGTTGGTGGACTGGAAATGGTTGACGATGACGATCCGCGCGCCGGGCCGGGCCACGCGCTGGGCCTCGCGCATCAGGCGGTAGGGGTCGCTGACCACGCTGATCACGTGGCTGATGAACACGTGGTCAAAAACGCTGTCGGCGAAGGGCAGGCGCAACGCGTCGGCCTGGAAGACGATGGCGTTGTCCAGGCCGCGCTGGCGGATCTTCTTGCGGCACTCGCGGAGCATGCCGCTGGACAGGTCCACGCCGATGATCCGCCCGCGATCCTGCGGATAGAAACTCAGCGATGCGCCGGTGCCGATGCCCAGGTCCAGCACCAGATCGTCGCCGCGGATGTTCATGTGGGAGATGCCGCGGGCGATCCGCCGCTTCACGAGGCGGCCGAACGTGGCATCGTAGAACATCGAGTGGATGTCGTAGATCCGCTTGGTGGTGGCTTCCTGCATGGCCGCTGCGCTTCCCTGTTGTTCAGCCTGGCCGCCGTCGGGCGGCGCGGATTTTCGCTTCCAGTGTATCGGAAAAGGGCCGGCAAGCCAAATGCTCGGCGAACGGGCCGATGGCGGGGGGCGGTGTTGTCCGGCCCATCCGCCCGCCGCGGCCTACCCGTTGCGCTCGGCGTGCGAGCGGCTCAGGTCGGGCATTTCGATCGGCCGGTGGGCGTGCCGCCAGAGGATCATGCCCATCGCGAAGCCCAGCACGCCGAACAGCGCCAGCATGCCCGGCATGAACCACGTGCCCAGTTGAAGGGGCATGGCGATTTTCCGGGGGTCCCTGGGGTCATACCAGATCCAGGCCGTCGAGGGCAGCCCGTCGCGGTCTCGCAGCGGCTGCAGAGGCTTGACGTGCTGGCCCAGGGGCGCCCGGGCCTCGGCCGGCCGCCCGTCGGCGGTCGTGAAACGGTACTCCACCCAGAAGACCGATTCGTGGTCGCGAGCCTCTTCCAGTGCCTTGACGCTTGCCAGTACCGCCGCATCGGTATCCATGGGCGTCTCCTGGCCCGCGGTGTCGGTCAGGATGATCCGCACGGCCTCGGCGCGCGCCGCCCCGCCCAGGAAGGCCAGTTTGGCCAGCGGACCGAACTTCTGCAGCGACAGGGCCACCAGCACGATGCCCAGCGCCGCCATGGCGAGCTTGGCCGGGGCGTAACCCGGCACGTAGATCTCGTGGCGGATGGGCGGCCCGACCTTTGCCGGATTGCTGCTCATTGCACGGCCTCCGCTTCCTCCGCGCCCCGCCGGCGCACACGCCCGATACGCACCAGGTACAGGAAGAAGAATGTGATGCCCAGCCCGATCAACTGCAGAACGAACACCGCGATGTAACCGGCCAGGTAGTCGTATTGCTGCTTGGCGAACGCGGCCGCCACCACGGTCTTGGCGATGGTCATGCGCTGCTCGCGGGCGGCGGGCACGGCCTGGGCGTACAGCGCGGCCGCCGGGGCGACCTGTGCCGCGGGAAGCAGTTCACCCAGTCGGCTCAGGACCGCCTGGCTCACCTGGGCGGCGCCGACCTCCGCGCCGGCCCTGCCGATGGCCACCAGGCGAACGGCATTGGGTTCGTCGGCGATCTCGGAAGCCCCGGTATGGTCGAAGACCCCCGGTCGCCGCACGGCCCGGCCCAGGGCGTTGACTCTTCTCTGCGGCGTGGGCTGGTCGTAGAACAGGCCCATGATCGCATACACCACCCGCGTGATCGGCGAGGGATAGCGGTCCAGCGGATCCTCGATGATCCGCACGTCCAGGTGAAACGCCTCGGCCGGGTCGATCCTCGGGGGCGGCGGCGGCCACTGCATCGACTTCTGCAGCGACTTGGTGGCCTGGGCCTGGAGAATCTGCCGCAGCCGTTCGGCGGCGGCATCGGTGCGGTCAGGCGGGCACAGGGCGCTGACGGCCAGCGCCCACCTCTGCCCGTCGGGCGTTACCCGAAGGTCGATCACCGACGCCTCGGCGTTCCGCACGCGATCGCGAGTCCGTTCCACCGAGCCCGCATCCGGCCGCGCACTCAGCGGAAACGAGGCGATGATCGCGCGGTCCACGCCGGCCGCCAGGATCTGCTCGCCATCCCGCAGGAGCTGCTGGGACAGGACGGCCTGCACCTGGTCGCGGAAGGCCGCGGCTCGCTGCTCGAGGATCGCCTCCAACTGCGAGATGCCCGCGGCGAGAATGCCCTCCGCCGTGGCTTCGGCCTCGGCCTCGGCGACCAGCCGGGCGACCTTGTCGGTGCGGCCGACGGCCTCCATGCGGGTTTTGACGGCCGCGGCGGCCTGCTGGATGAGGCGGTCGGCATAGGCCTTGACATTGGCCTGGTCCACCGGTTCGGCGTCGGCCGGCCGCGTCGCCGGCGGAGGGACCCGGCCGGTCATGGCTCGCAGGCGGTTGATGGCATAGGCCTTGCGCGCCTTGTGCTTGCTCTGTTCGGCTTCCAGGCGATCCCGCTGCTCGCGCAGGGAACGGCTGTTGTCGTTGCGAAGGCGAATCTCGAAGCACCGGCCGTGATCCAGGGCCGCGCCGGTGGCGTACCAGGGGCGGGCCGTCAGGGAGGGCTGGGCCAGGGGCAGCCCCGTGGCCGGGTCGGCCCAGCGGGCGTTGTTGAGCACCGACTGAATCTGCGCCGCGGTGGCCGGGTTTCGGAGGGTGACGCGGACCATCTCCCCGGGCGGCCCCAGGAACATCGTCGCCCAGGCCCACACGAACAGTCCCATCAGGCTGGCGGTGAGGATGTTGGTGGCCTTGGTAACCAGGCCCGAGCCGGCGGCATACGTGCCCAGTTCGTTGCGGGGGATGAAGTCGTACACCAGCGGCGTGAGAGCCATGCCGGTGAGGATGCCGATGACCGAGAGCATCTCGCCGAAGACGACCATCTCCACCAGCGTGGGGCGGGCGTCGTAGAGCACCAGCGTGTAGTAGAGGTACATCGCCAGGTTCACGACGATGCCGGCGATGACCAGCCCCACGTACACCGGCGCCCGGCCGACCTTGTTGGCCAGCAGCCCCAGCAGGGGGATCAAAAACAGGTTGATGATGCCGCCGATGGCGATGTTGGTGCCTTGATCCTGCTTGGTATAGCCCCACTGCTCGGTGATCAGCAGCAGGTTGAACGCTCCCAGGCCGGTTCCCAGGATCGCCACCGAGAAGGCCAGGATGTACACCGGCCACAGGTGCGGGCTGAACAGCCCGCCGAAGACGCTGCGCAGGCTGAATCGCTCGCCCAGCAGGGCGCTGTGGGGGTTGGTCTCCTTGATGCCCAACATCACGAACAGCAGCATGATCACCATGCCGATCGAGACGGCCCAGTACATGCCCTGCTCGCCGGAGACCGTGAAGCCGAACATGGTGGTGACCTCGTCGAACCGGCCGATGGCCACCACCCAGAACAGCAACACGGCGACCTGGGAGATCCACGAGAGGACCGCGGCGCTGGTGGCGCGCTGGGCCGGCGGGACGATCTCCATCTTCAGGCTTTCCACCGGCGAGCCCAGGTCGTTGAAGACGCAGAAGATGATGTAGGCGGTCAGCAGCCAGCCGAAATCCGGCGCCAGCGGCATGAAGCCGATGCTCAGGATCGTGCCGACCCAGGAGGTGATGATGAAGGGCTTGCGGCGACCGAAGCGGGTCCAGATGCGGTCGGCGATGAAGTTCACCACCGGCGGCACAACCCAGGAGATGTACCAGGGCAGCGTCAGCAGGAAGCTCAGTGCCGCGGGGTTCTCCACGAACTTGCGCATCGAGAAGGTGAAGGCGATGCCCATCACCTTCTCTTTGAAGATCACGGCCACCCAGGGAAGCGTGGCCAGGACGATCCACAGGAAGGAGATACGGGGCTTGGCGGTGATGATCATGGGCGTGCCGTCAGGGCCGCAGATGGTAGCGGCCGGCCGGCACGAATACCAGACCGGCGGGTGCGTTGAAGCGGCCGGCGCCGACGGAGCCTCCGCGGGCCGGCGGCTGCGATGATGCGTCGGCCGGGGAGGTCCGACCGGCCCCTACAGCCCGACGATGTTAAAGCCGCTGTCCACATAGATGTTCTCGCCGGTGACGCCGCTGGACAGGTCGCTGAGCAGATAGACGGCCGAGCGGCCGACCTCGTCGCCGTCGATGTTGCGCTTCAGCGGGGCCTTGCGCTGGACGTGGTCGAACATCTCGTCGATGCCGCCGACGGCCATGGCCGACAGCGTCCGCACCGGCCCGGCCGAGAGCGTATTGACTCGGATGCGTTTCTCTCCCAGTTCGAAGGCCAGGTAACGTGCGGCCGACTCCAGGGCGGCCTTGGCCACGCCCATGACGTTGTATCCGGGGACGGCCTTTTCCGATCCCAGGTAGGTGAGGGCGACGACGGATCCGCCGTGGGGCATCAGCGGCACGGCGGCGCGGGTGAGGGCGATGAGGCTGTAGGCGCTGATGTCCAGGGCCTGCTGGAACACGTTGCGGGGCGTCTCGGTGAACCGCCCGATCTGCAGGTAGGCGCGGTCGGCGAAGGCCAGCGAGTGGACCAGGAAATCGATGGTGCCGAAATGCTGGCGGGCGGCGGCGAAGAAGTTCTCGATGTCCTGGTCGCGGCTGACGTCGCAGGGGTGCAGCCAGGCGCTGCCGAAGCCGCCTTCCTCCATCGCCTTGCGGACGCGACGCTCCATCTTCTCGACGGGCAGATACCCAAAACCGCAGGTGGCGCCGTGGCGGATGGCGTTGTTGGCGATGTGCCAGGCGATGCTCCGGTCGTTGGCGATGTTGAGGATGAGTCCCTTCTTCCCGTCGAGCAGTCCCATGCAAGCTCCTTCGCCCGCCTGAGGCGGATTTTTAGGTTAGCAGGGCAGGATGCGCCCGACAAGTTGCCGCCGGCCGCCTCGGACAGTACAAGGGCCTCATGGCCGGAGGCGAGTTCGTACACCTTCACGTTCACACTCACTATTCCCTGCTGGATGGGGCCTGCAAGGTCGCGGATCTGGTGAAAAGGGCCCGACAACTGGGCATGGACAGCCTGGCGATCACCGACCACGGCTGCCTGTTCGGCCTGATCGAGTTCTACAGCGAGTGTCGCAAGGAGGGCATCAAGCCGATCCTGGGCATGGAGGCCTACATGGCCCCCGGCGACCGCCGCGAGCGGTCGGTGCCCGGCGGCAACCCCGGCGAGGCCGCCTATCACCTGCTGCTGCTGGCCCAGAACCTGGAGGGCTACCACAACCTGCTGAGGCTGGGCACGACGGCCTATTGCGACGGGTTCTACTACAAGCCGCGGATCGACAAGCAGTGCCTGAAGGAACTGAACAAGGGACTGATCTGCACCAGCGCCTGCCTGGGCGGGGAGATCCCGTCGGCGCTGCTCAAGCGCGACGCGAAGACGGCCAGGAAGATCGCCGAGACGTACCTGGAGATCTTCGGCCCGGACCGTTTCTTCATCGAGGTGCAGAAGCAGGGGCTGCGCGAGCAGGATGAGGTGAATCCCGAACTGGCCGAACTGGCCCAAAAGCTGGGCTGCGGCATCGTCGGCACCAACGATGTGCACTTTCTGACGCGCGAGGACCACTACGCGCACGATGTGCTGTGCTGCATCAGCATGGGCCGGCAGGTGACCGACGAGAGCCGGCTGAAATACCCGCCCGAGCTTTACCTCAAGAGCCCGGCGGAGATGGCCGAGGCGCTGCGGGACTATCCCCAGGCCATCGCCAACACAGCGCACATCGCGGCGATGTGCAACCTGGAGCTGGATTTCTCGCGACGGCTGGCGCCTGTGTATCGCGTGGCGCCCGAGCAGTTGCACGACGCGCCCGCTCCGCCGGCCGGGAAGAAGATGAAGGATGACGAGCGGCTGCTGCGCAAGCTCTGCGAACAAGGGCTCCAGTGGCGCTACGGCACGCGCCAGGTGGCTCCGGAGGTGCGTCAGCGGCTGGAGCACGAGCTGCAGGTGATCGCCGCCAAGAACTTCTGCTCGTATTTCCTGATCGTCTGGGACTTCTGCAACTATGCCCGCGAGAACGACATCCCCGTGGGCGCCAGGGGCAGCGCGGTCGGGTGCATGGTGGGATACCTGCTGGGCCTGTGCAACATCGACCCGCTGCGTTACGGGCTGCTGTTCGAGCGGTTCATGGACCCCAGCCGCAACGAGATGCCCGATATCGACATCGACATCTGCCAGTACGGCCGCCAGCGCATCATCGAATACGTGCGCAACAAGTACGGGCACGTGGCGCAGATCATCACGTTCGGCACGCTGGCGGCCCGCGCCGCGTGCAAGGATGTGGGGCGGGTGCTGGGCGTGCCGCTGGGCGAGATCGACAAGCTCACCAAGCTCATCCCCGCGGCGCCGGGCATGACGCTGGCCAAGGCGCTGGAATCGTCGGCCGACCTGGCGCGTCTCTATGCCGAGAATCCGACGATGCATCGGGTGATCGACGTGGCGCGGCGGCTGGAGGGCCTGTGCCGCAACGCCGGATGCCACGCGGCCGGCGTGGTCATCGCCGACCAGCCCATCGAGAACGTGGCGCCGCTCTATCGCGACAAGGATGGCAACATCCTGACGCAGTTCGAGGGCCCCATCGCCGACAAGGTCGGCCTGCTGAAGATGGATTTCCTGGGACTGCGGACCCTGACGACGCTGATGCGGAGCGTCGAGCTGGAGAAGCAGACGCGAGAGCAGCGCGGCGAGGCGAAGCTGGCGCTGAAGTATCCGCGGCCGCCGGTGCCGTACGATGCGCACGGGCGCATCGACCTGGAGAGGCTGGACCTGACCGACCAGAACGTGCTGGAGCTGTTTCGCCGCGGCGAGACGCGGGGCATCTTCCAGTTCGAATCCGGCGGGATGCAGCAGTTGCTGCAGCAGATGCAGCCGGACCGCCTGGAGGACCTGATCGCGGCCAACGCGCTGTATCGGCCGGGCCCGATGGAGCTGATCCCGCTGTACTGCAACCGCAAGCACGGCAGGGAGCGCGTGCCCGAGGTGCACCCGCTGATGGACCGCATCCTGGCCGAGACGTACGGGGTCATGGTTTTCCAGGAACAGGTGATGCAGATCTTCAACCAGCTCGGCGGCATCGAGCTGAGCGCTGCCTACAAGCTCATCAAGGCGATCTCGAAGAAATCGGCGGACATCATCGCCCGCTACCGGCCGCAGTTCATCCAGGGCGCGGTGGCCAAGGGCGTGCCGACCAGCAAGGCCGAGGAGATCTTCGAGCTGATCCTGAAGTTCGGGGGCTACGGTTTCAACAAGTCCCATTCCACCCGCTACGCCTTCATCGCGTTCCAGACGGCGTACATGAAGGTGTACCACCCGGCCGAATACATGGCAGCGCTGCTGACCTACGAAATGGGCTCCACCGACAAGGTGGTGGAGTACATCGAGGAGTGCCGGCGGCTGAGACTGCCGGACGGCCGGTGCGGCGTTAGGGTGCTGCCGCCGGACATCAACGTGTCCGACCGGGACTTCACGCCGGTGTATGCGGCCAACACCGCCGAGCCCGCGCCCAAGTCCAGACGCAAATCGAAACTCGAAAGTGCCCCATCCGTCGAAGGCGTCATTCGTTTTGGCCTGATGGCCGTTCGCGGCCTGGGCGAGAAGGCCGTCGAGGCGATCATCCACGAACGAGCTGCCCGGGGGCCCTTCACCAGCCTCTACGATCTGTGCCAGCGCGTGGACCTGCGCCAGGTGACGCGTGCCCCGCTGGAGGCGCTGATCAAGTGCGGCGCGATGTCGTCGCTGAGTCCCAACCGCGCCCAGCTCATGCACATCCTGGACAGCGCGCTGCAGATGGGCCAGCAGGCCCAGGAGGACCGCCGCACCGGGCAGTTGAGCATGTTCGGCGGCCCGGCGACGGCGGGAGCGGCCCTCTCGCCGCCGCCGCTCCCCGCCGTCCAGGAGTTCCCCGACGCCGAACTGCTCAAGTTCGAGAAGGAGTACCTGGGCTTCTACGTCACCAGCCACCCGCTCACCCGGCACCAGGCCGCCATCGAACACTTCTCCACCGCCTCGACGCGGCAGGTCCAGAACATGCCGGAGGGGGCCGAGGTCGTCGTCGGCGGGATGCTTTCGGCCATCCGACCGCGCATCGCCAAGAGCGGCTCATCGGCCGGCCAGCCCTGGGCCATCCTGGAACTGGAAGACCTGGAGGGAAAGATCGAGTGCATGTGTTTCGCCGAAGCCTACGCCCGGGCCCGGGAGAAAACGCCGGATTGCCTGGCCGTCGAGCAGGTCGTATTCCTCAAGGGCAAGGTCGATCGCAAGCGGCAGGCGGCCACCATCCTGGTCCATGAGGTGATCCCCGTCGCGTTGGCTGCGTCGAAACTGGCCACCAACGTGGTGCTGAAGCTCAGCCGCTCCACGCACAGGCCGGAAGTGGTCGGGCAACTGGGGCCCGTGCTGGCCCGCCACCGCGGCCACCTGCCGGTCTTCGTGCAGGTCAACGGCGACGGCGCCGCGACGGTGATTCTGAAACTGGGCCAGGAGTTCTACGTCCGCGCCTCCAGCCAGCTGAGCGATGACCTGGAGCTGCTGCTGGGCAGCGGCGCGGTTCAGTTCAGCGGCCCGGGCACGCGGCGCCGCCGTCTGGCCGAGCAGCAGCTTTTCCATAGCGACTCCGCCGAGCCCGAGCCGCCCGAGGAGAATCACAGTACCCCCACGGAGGACGAGGACTAGATTTGGCCGTGTCCCATCAGACCCACAAGCCGGCGCTGAGCCGCAACATGGGGCTCTTTTCGCTGATCGTCTATGGCGTAGGCGACATGGTCGGCGCAGGCATCTACGGCACGGTCGGCAAGGCCGCCGGCCTGCTGGGCAACGCCGTGTGGATGGCGTTTGTCGTGTCGATGGTGGCGGCCATGCTCACCGGCCTGTCCTACGCCTCGCTGGCCTCGCGCTACCCGCGCGCGGCCGGGGCGGCCTACGTGACCCACCGCGCCTTTGGCATGCCGTTCCTGTCGTATCTGGTCGGGCTGGTCGTAACCGCCTCGGGCCTGACGTCCATGGCCACCAGCTCCAACGTTTTTGCCGAGACGCTGCACGGGCTGGTCGGCGGCGTGCCGGTGTGGGGATGGATTGTCGTGTTCCTGGCTTTCATCACGTTCCTGAACTTCTGGGGCATACGCGAGTCGATGTGGGGCAACCTGCTGTGCACCGCCGTCGAGGTTGGCGGCCTGGTGCTGATCATTGCCCTCGGCATGCCCTACTGGGGCTCGGTCGATTACCTCCAGGGCCCGCGCGACTGGACCGATGCCGCGGGCCAGATGCGTTCCAGCCTGTCGCTGAGCCTGGTGCTCTCAGGCGGCGTGCTGACGTTCTTCTCCTTCGTGGGCTTCGAGGACATGCTCAATGTCGCCGAGGAGGTGAAGAACCCCGTTCGCACCATGCCCTGGGGTATTGTGATCGCTCTGCTGCTCACGACGGCGCTCTACATGGCCGTCGCGATCACGGCCGTGTCGGTTGTGCCGCACACAGAGCTGGCCAAGGCCGCAGCGCCGCTGGAGGTCATCACCCGCCGGGCGGCGCCGTGGCTGCCGCCGCACATCTTCACGCTGATCACGCTGTTCGCCGTGGCCAACACCGCCCTGATCAACTACATCATGGGCTCGCGGCTGATCTACGGCATGGCGCGGCAGGGGCTGGTGCCGCGGCCGCTGTCGCGGGTGCACCCGTGGCGGCGCACGCCACACGTGGCGATTCTTGCGCTGATGGTCATTGCCATCGCCTTGGCGCTGGCCGGCCGCGTACGCATGCCCCAATGGGACTTCAGCCCCGTCAAGCAACTGGCCGACGCCACCGCGCTGCTTTTGCTGGGGTGCTTCATGGTGGTCAACGCGGCATTGGCGGTCCTGAAGTTTCGCCCCTCCGAGCCCAGGGGGGCTTTTGAGATACCGGCGATCATCCCGGCGCTGGGGGTGCTGGCGTGTGGGGGGCTGATGCTGGCCCGGCTGACCACCCCCAACGCCCAGGGGCACCTTGAGTGGCGTGCCCCGGCCATCGCGCTGGCGGTGGGGTTGGCCGTCTCGGCGCTGTATCTCTTTGTGCGGCCTAAGGATATAAGCGAGGATGTCCTGTTTCACGCCGAGCATGATCATGAATGAGCCTTGGGGGAGAGATCCGGTGGGGCGTGGCCATTGCATGTGGGACCGCCGCGGGGCCACGTTGTGGTGCAGGCTTGGGCCTGCGCCCCAACCTACGCCGCAGTGCAGGCTAAAGCCCGCACCACAAAGCCCCCACAAAGAATGGCCACACCCATTCGGTGGGCTATCGCCGCATTTTCCTTGACTGGGGCAGGGGGCGTGACAGAGAATAAGGGCAGAAATACTCAGGAGAGCCCCGCCGATGGTGGAGTTTTTTGGCAGCGCCGGTGGCAGCGATTCGCGTCGGCGTCTGATGGCCATCCTCGGCGGAGGCGTCGTGCTGATTGTGCTGGTCTGGCTGATTGCGCCGGGCCGGCGATATGGCGACGTGGACGCGGACCTGGAGCGCATCTACCGGATGCGCGACAGGAAGGATGTGGCCGGCCTGACCAGGGCCGTGCAGGATTCGTCGCCGCGGATCGCTACCGAGGCCCTGGCGGCGCTGGTGGCGGTTTCGGGAAAGAACGCGCCGCAGGTGGTGCAGCAGGCCATCGCCGACGGCCGGCCGGAGGTGCGGCAGGCGGCGGCGGTGCAGTTCGCCAACGTCGGCAGCCGCGAGAACGTGGCGGCGCTGGTGGAGCTGCTCAAGGGCGATCCGGCCCCGCAGGTGCGGGCCGCGGCGGCGCAGTCGCTGGGTAAGTTGCGGTCGTGGGCCGGCCTGGACGCTGCGATCGACGCGCTGGATGATGCGGATCTGGAGGTTCGTCGTCAGGCGATCGCGGCCGTGGAAAAGATCATGGGCGTGCGGTTTGCCCAGTATCGCCCGGAAGGCCCGGCGGCCCAGCGCAGGGCGTTCCAGGCGTTCGTGCGTCAGCGCACGCCCGTGGCGAAGGAAGCCTACGATGAGTTCATGAACCGCTTGCAGCAACAGGAGTCGCGAAAATGAGACCCGCTTGCAGGACATCACGGTTGCCGGCGTTCACTCTTGTGGAAGTTCTCGTGGTCATCGGCATCATCGCCGTGCTGATCGCCCTGCTGATGCCCGGTCTGGGGCGAGTGCGCGCCCAGTCGCGCAGCGTGACCTGCGCCAACCAGCTTCGGCAGATCTACGCCGCGTCGGCCGCATGGAAGATCGACAACGAGACCCAGCGATTCACGGCCACCAACTGGCGGTCGGGGTATCGCAAGTACCTTCAGACGCCGTCGGTGTACCTCTGCCCGGAGGATGATGTGCTGACGGCCGCGCAGGCGGCGGGTGATGAACTGATGGAAGGCGCCAAGATCAGCGACTACCGCGTGAAGATCTACGACGGCAGCTACAACTACCTGTGGGACGTGGCCTTGGAGCCCGGGCCGTGGGTCCAGGAGCGCAACCGCACCGGCAATAGCTGGGAGGCGTGGATCGAGGACCAGGGCCACAAGGGCGGCGGCGACAAGGACTTCAACGACATCGCCCTGGGCATCCGCGACAACGGCAACGGCACGGTCACGATCACGATCCTCCCCGGCGGCGGGTCGGGCTCGTACCACTGGGACTTTGTCGATGGCAAGGGGAACATCATCTGGAAGGACATGTACAAGAGCGGCGGGGCGCCGGCCGGCTCGTCGGTGACCGTGGCCGGCGACGTGGATTCCGGGCCTTCCAGCTATGCCCTCAGCGCCAACATCGACCTGATCTACGGCAACACCGAGAAGGTGCTGGGTTTGGATTACCTTCTGGCCACCGCGCTGCCCTCGCAGCACAACTGGGCGCACGCGGACTGGCTCGACTACGCCGGCAACCTGCGGTTTGCCCGGCACATGGGCCAGGCCAACGTGCTGTACGGCGACGGTTCGGTGCGCCGCACGCCGGTGTCGGTTTCGCGCGTGAACCCGGCGATCCAGCAGAACCGCATCGAGTTCTGGGAGCCGTGATCGTAAGCCGGCACGGTGCCATTTCCGCGTTCGTATTGGTCGCCCTGGCCGCGACGGCGGCCGCGGGTTCTCGCACGATTCATGTTGCCCCTGACCCGCTCCCGGGCCTGGATGGGGCCGCGCAGGCGCGGACCATTTCCGAGGCGGCACAACGCGTACAGCCCGGCGACACGGTGGTCATCCACTTTGGCGTCTATCGCGAGACGGTCATCGTGCAGGCCAGCGGCACAGCGGACCGGCCGATTCGCTTCGAGGCTGCACAGGGCGAAACCGTCGTCATCACCGGCGCTGACGAGCTGCGCGACTGGCGAAAGGAAGCAGGCGACGGCGGCGTGTTCAGCACCGCCTGGCCGCACCGGTTCAACGCCTGGACGAAGAGCGGCGCTCATCCGGACGACGCGTTCCACCAGACGATCGGGCGATGCGAGCAGGTGTTTCTCCAAGGCTATCCGCTGTTGCAGGTGCTCGATCGCGACAGGGTCGCCCCGGGCACGTTCCACGTTGACCTGGCGGAAAAGCGCCTCTACGTCTGTCCGGCCAACGGCGCGGACCTGGCGGCCGGGAAGGGGCGGGTTGAGGCGTCGGTCCGGCAGGTGCTCTGGCACAGCAAGGGCGCGCACGTGCACCTTCGCGGCCTGCGATTCCGCTACGCCGCCAACATGGCCCAGCGCGGGGCGGCCATCTTCGAAGGCGCGCACGGCCTGATCGAGGACTGCGTATTTGAGCGGACCAACTCCAGCGGGGCGGCGTTCTGGGCCCCGAACCTCGTGGTGCGGCGATGCACCTTCCAGGACAACGGCCAACTGGGGTTCAGCGCCAAGAACGCACACGGCCTGCTGATGAGCCAATGCCTCGTGCGGAACAACAACACCAAGGGATTCAACCGCCAGTGGGAGGCGGGCGGAAACAAGATCGTCCTCTCTCGCGGCGTGGTGCTGGAAAGGTGCCGCTTCGTGGACAACCGGGGTGTCGGCGTGTGGTTTGACATCGGCAACGAGCGGTGCACGGTGCGCAACTGCTTCATCGCCGGCAACGAGGATGCGGGCATCTTCTACGAGATCTCCTATGGCCTGCACGCGCACGACAACGTGATCGTCGGCAACGGCCTGGCCGACACCCCGGGGATGTGGGGCGCGGCGGCGGGAATCTCGCTTTCCTCGTCGCAGGGATGCCTCGTCGAGCGGAACCTGCTGATCGGCAACCGCGAGGGCTTGAGCCTTCGCGAGCAGCCTCGCACGACTCCGCTCATCGACGACCGGAAAGAGCGGCCGATATGGACTGCCAACCAGACGATCCGCAACAACGTGATGGCCGATAATCGCGATGCGCAGGTCTGGGGTTGGTTTGACGTGGCCGACGGCCGGCACTGGCCCGCCGCAATGCAAAGTCCTGAGGAGAAGCAGGGCGACGCGGGCGAGCCGGCCGGGCTGTCGCTGGAGAAGCTCAAGGTCGCATTCGAGGGCAACGTGTACGCCGCGCAGCCGGGGCGGGGCTTGTTCAACTGGGGCGTGGCGTGGAAGCGGCACGCGAAATACGCGGACCTCGAGCGGCTGCGAAGGGAGCTGGCGATCGACACCGGCAGCGTGGCCGAGCCCTTTGTCTATGGCGATTACCCGGCTTGCGATTTCCGCGTGCCGGCCGACAGCCCGGCGGTGAAGCTGGGCTGCTACCCGCGGGGCGAGGTGCCGGGCGCGCTGCTGGGGACGCTGCCGGCTAAATAAGAATGCCGGCCACGGGCTGGTGGCCGGCATTGCCAGAAAAACGGGAAGGGAAGCGTCGCGTCAGGCACCGTCGGCCGCCCACACGGGCGACACACACGGTTGCGTTACGCCTGACATGGAGGATGTACGATTCATTTCGCCGGAAGGCAAATCGCGGCTGATTTTGCGGCGCGGGATGGATGGCGGCGCGTCCCGGGTATAATGATTGCCCGGATTCGGGCCCGGAGAGCGACACGTGGCGCAGGCTGAGATCATCATTGCCGACGACAAGCTGCTGCCCCAGGCGGTGCAGCTCTACAACGGCATTTTCCGTCCGCGGCGGGAGGCGGATTTTTTCAAGCGGCGGTTCCTCGGCCGGCACAACGTGCTGACGCTGCTGGCGCGCCTCAGCGACCGGCCGGTGGGGTTCTGGGTGGGATTTGAGCTCAAGCCCGGCATGTTCTACCACTGGCTGGGGGGCGTGGTGGGCGAGATGCGGCGACACGGCATCGGCCGGCAGTTGCAGGAAGCCCAGCAGGCCTGGGCCCGCGACCACGGCTACGAGTACATCCGCTGCGAGTGCATGAACCACCAGCGGGAGTTCATCCACTTCGCCATCGAGATGGGCTACGACATCGTGGGCATCCGGTGGGACTCGACGCACGCGGATAACCTGGTGGTTTTCGAGAAGAACCTGGTGGAGTAGGAGCGATTGCGCCGGCCGCGAGACTTTGTAGCGCAGGCTGAAGCCTGCGCTACAACTGCCAATCACCAACCAGTTCCCTGGGGCAACCGATATCCGCCACCGTCACCTGTCCCGTGTATTGCCGCGAATGGGGGTTGGCGAAACCGGCTTTCTGGGCGACGAACGTGATGGTTCGCGTGGCCCGCACGCAGGCATCGCCCAGCGGAACACCGCTGTCGCAATCCAGGCCGCTGGGCAGGTCGATGGCCAGCACGGGACAGCCGGCGTTGTTGATGGCTTCGGCCACTTGCGCAAAGGGCGGCCGGGGCGGGGCGGCCAGGCCCGTGCCGAAGACCGCATCGACGAGCAGGTCGGGGCGGCCCAGGACCGGGACGGCCTCGACGCGCGTGGGCAGGTGCATCGCCTGCACGATGCGCCAGTTGGTCAGGGCATCGCCCTGGTAGCGATGCGGATCGACGAGCACATGCACCGTGACATCCGCCCCGCGGTTGTGCAGGTGGCGGGCCACGGCCAGGCCGTCGCCGCCGTTGTTCCCGCCGCCGCAGACGATGGCCACGCGGCCCGGCCGGCCGAGCATCTCCCAGGCCACATCGGCCGCCTGCCGCGCGGCGTTCTCCATGAGCACGATGCCGGGGATGCCGTAACGCTCGATGGCGGCGCGGTCGATCTGGCGGACTTGCCGGCGCGTCAGGTACATGATTCTCGCGTGCACGCGGGCGGACTATACTCGTTTTCGCTCATGCTGATTCTACTGACCAACGACGACGGGATCATGGCGCCGGGGATTGTGGCGATGTACCGCCAGCTGGTGAACCTGGGCGAGGTGCACGTGGTGGCCCCCGAGACGGTCCAGAGCGCCACCGGCCACGGCATCACCATCCACTCGCCGCTGCTGACCAGCCGCGTGACCGTGGAGAACGCGTACACGGGGATCGCGGTGGCCGGCCGGCCGGCCGATTGCGTGAAGCTGGCCGTCGCCGAGCTGCTGCCGCGGATGCCCGACCTGGTGGTCAGCGGCATGAACAGCGGCGTGAACACCGGCATCAACGTGATCTACAGCGGCACGGTGGCGGCCGCGATCGAAGCCGCGTTCCTGGGCCTGCCGAGCATCGCCGTCTCGCTGCACCTGCGCGATGATGTGGAGACCGACTACGCCGGGGCGGCCGGCCATGCCGTGCAGACCATTCGCCAGATCCTCACGGCAGGTCTGAACAAGGGCCAGTGTGTCAGCGTCAACCTGCCCGCACTGCCGGCGGGACAGAAGCCGCGCGGCATCCGCGTGGTCCGCCAGTGCACGCGGGCGTGGGGCGACACCTACGACCGCCGCAAGGACCCCAAGGGCCGCGACTACTACTGGAACAGCAGCATCTTCAAGCTGGAAACACCCGACCATGATTCGGATGTGGCGGCCGTCCGCGACGGCTACATCACCGTCACGCCGCTGCAGTTTGACCTGACCGAATATCGGGTGTTGCGCGAATGGTCGGGACGGAAGTGGGAGATCGGCTGATCGCGGATCGGAGAAGAAGGCCACGAATCAACACGAATCGCCACGAATAAGGACCTCATTCGTGCGCATTCGTGTCCATTCGTGGCCGTCTTGCCTCTTCCGCAGTCAACCGATAATCATCCCAGCTTCGCCAGGAACTGCCCGATCCGGTCAATCCCCTTATCAATCTGCTCCATGCTGGTGGCGAAGCTCAGGCGCACGTGGGTGTCGAATCCGCTGTCGTTGCCCGGCACGACCGCCACGTGGTTCTGCTCCAGCAGAGCGGCCGAGAAGCTGACGGCGTCGGTGATCTTCGTGCCGCCGGCCGTCTTGCCGATGTACGCGCTGATGTTGGGGAAGCAGTAGAACGCCCCCTGCGGCCGCACGCACGTGACCTTGGGCAGTTGGCTTAGGCGCTGCCACATGTGCTGGCCGCGCTTCTCGAACTGCTGGCGCATCTGCTCGATGCTCTCGTTGCCGCGCGGGTCGGTCAGGGCCGCGACGGCCGCCGGCTGCGTGAAGCTGGTGATGTGGCTGGTCATCTGGCTCTGCAGCTTGTTGATGGCGTCGATGACTGGCTTTGGCCCGCCGATGTAGCCGATGCGCCAGCCGGTCATGGCAAAGCTCTTGGAGTGGCAGTTGAACGTGAGCGTCTGGTCGATGAGCTTGGGATCCAGCGCGGCGAAGCTCACGAACTTCAGCCCGCCATAGACCAGCTTCTCGTAGATTTCGTCGCTGAACACCGTCACATGCGGGTGCTTGACGACCACGTCGGCCAGGGCCTTGAGTTCCTCGGGCGTGTAGGCGTGCCCGCCGGGGTTGCTGGGCGAGTTGATGATCAGCACGCGGGTCCGGGGCGTGATGGCCGCCTCGAGTTGCCGCGGGCTGATGCGGAAACCCCTGGCTTCGTCGCCCGGCAGCACCTTCACCACGCCGCCGGCCAGCTTCACCTGCTCGGGGTAGCTCACCCAGTAGGGCGAGGGGATGATCACCTCATCGCCGGGATTGAGCACGGCCATGAACGCCATGTAAAGACAGTGCTTGCCGCCGGCGCCGGTGGTGATGTTCTCGGGCTTGTAGGGCAGGCCGTTTTCCTTGGCGAACTTCTCGGCGATGGCGGCCTTCAGTTCCGGGAAGCAGGGGGTGGGCGTGTACTTGGTCTGCCCCTTGTCCAGCGCCGCCTTGGCCGCGTCCTTGATGAACGCCGGCGTGTCAAAGTCGGGCTCGCCGGCGCCGAAGCCCACCACGTCCACGCCGGCCTTCTTCATGGCGTTGGCCTTGGCGCTGACGGCCAGGGTGATCGATTCGGAAACGAGGCTCATGCGGTCGGCAAGGCGGATCATCGCAGTTCTCCTGTGGGCTCAGCCGAGGCAGGAAGCTATCGCCGACTGCGGGAGTGGTCAAATCGCGGCGTGCGGTGATGCGGGCGCCGTCGCCATGATATCCGGTAGGGCAGGCTGTGCCTGCCTCTGGAGAGTCTCGCGTGAACTGCGGCGGGCACGGCCCGCCCTACGCGCGCCGGCGGGCACAGCATGGCCGACGGGGGCGTGCGGGCGCCGGGGTCGGCCTCAAGGCCCCCGCGCCCAGCGTCCGATAACTGATAGGAGATGCTCTCTGGTCTGGTCCAGGCGCTGGTGCAGTCCAAGAACGAGGCCGCCGACGATGTGCTGTCGGAGGCTCTGGGTCTGGGGACCGAGCCGGAGAAGACCATCGCCCTGGGCGCGCTGCTGGCGCGAGGCACGCTGCGCGGGCTGGCGGGCGTCGTGCGGCAGTATGCGTCGTTGCCCGCGCCGCTCCAGCAGACGGTGATCGAGAACATCGGCTCGCTGCACTCGGCCCTGCGCTACTGCGCCCGCAGCGAGGACCGCGATCTGGCCGTCGCCGGCGTGCGGCTGATCGCTTCGGCGCGGCAGGGCAAACTGGCCTATGTGATCTCCGAGGTGCTCAACCGCACGGATGCGGAGCTTTCCGCGGCGGCCGTCGAGTCGCTCACGGCGCTGGCTCAGAGCGTGTACGAGGACACGATATCGCTGCAGGAGAGCGGTGCCGAGACGGCCGAGTCGCTTCGCCAGGTCTGGCATCGCCTGGCCGACCATCGCGCCGACATCGAGCAGGCGGTGGCCCGCGGGGTGGAGGTGCACCGCGGCAGACATGGGCTGGAACTGCTGCGGGCGGCGCTGCTCCTGGCCGACTGGCCGGCCAGCCGCACCTTCCTGATCCTGCAGACCCAGCGGCACGCGGCGCAGAGCCCGATGGTTCGGCGACTGCAGCAGCCGCCCGAGCCCGCGCACGTGCCGGCGTTTCTGCTGGCGGCGTCGCACGCGAACCTCCGTTCGCACTTCGGGGCGGTGTTTTCGCGGATCGAGGACCCGGCGGTGCTGGACGCCGTGCTCCGCAAGACGCACTGGCTCAAGGATCAGCGTCTGCAGCTTTGCATGCATCAGGTGAATCGCGGGGCCTGGTGGGGCGAGGCCCAACTGGCGGCGGATCTCGCCCGCCGGCCTGCCCGGCAGTGGGGACAGATTGCCGAATGGCTGGCCGCCTCGGGCATGCACGAGCTCGTGCAGGATGAGCGGCTTGGGGCGATGTGCGACCGGGCCGAGGCGGACCTCGGCGTGCGGCTGTCGCTGCTGCGGGTGGCGATGCGCCGGCCGCGCGGCGCTGCGGTGGGGCTGCTGCGTCGTCTGCTGCGAGACCCCGACGAGCGGATCAAGCGAATGGCCGCCCGCGAGATCGTGCGGCGGCGGCCGGCGGACTGCGAGACGATCCTGCTGAAGCTGATGGCCGGCGCGCCGCCGTCGGTAAGGCGGATCATCGGCCGGTCGCTGGGACAGGTGGGCTTTGAGCATTTCTGGCAGCGGTTCGACCGGCTCGACCCGGCCACCCGCAAGGCCGCCGGCAAGGCGATGCTCAAGCTCCTGCCCGATGCGCCGCAGCGGCTGGTGCGGAGGCTGACGGGCGGACCCGTGGAGCATCGCGTCAAGGCGATCCAGATCGCCGTGGAGCTGGGGCTGCTGGAGGAGGTGGCTCCGGTTCTGATGGAGATGTGCTCGGACGCCAGCGCCCGAGTGCGGAGCAAGGCGGTGGTCGCGCTGGGCGAACTGCCGCAGGTGCCGTCGGAGGCGATCCTCGACCGCGCCCTTCACGACAGCGATGCGCGCGTGCGGGCCAACGCGATCGAAGTGCTGGAGACCAAGAATCGCGATCAGTACGTGCCGCTGCTGGCCTCCCGCACGCGCTCGGCCGACGGCCGAGAGCGTGCCAACGCCATCAAGGCGCTGCACAGCATGAAGGTCGGGACGGCCTGGGCGCAACTGACGGCGATGCTTCGGGATGAGCGGCCGGCGCACCGGGTGTCGGCTCTGTGGGCGCTGCGGCAGATCGGCTGGTGGCAGATGCTGGACGAAGTGGGAAAGCTGGCACGACGCGATCCCAATCCGCGCGTGCGTCGCTACGCGATGGCGATGCTGCGCGCGCTGGCCGAATCCCCCGCCCAGCCGCAGAACGCCGGTGCAGGCTGAAGCCCGCGTCTGCATCGTCCCCGCGGCGTCTCTTGTGGTGCAGGCTTTGGCCTGCACGGATGGCAGGGTGCAGGCTGAAGCCCGCACCACAACGGAAAGGCGACCCGCCAGACACAGCCATGCTCGAACTTCTTGCCAAGGCCAGGATCGAAGATGTGTTCCGCAGCACCGGCGAGCAGCTCAATGCCGCGCCGGGCTCCAGGACCATGACCGCGCTGCTGCTGCTGGGGCTGGGCATCGTGCTGGTGCTGGTGCTGATCAACAACCGCCTGAAGCGGCAGACCGCGCCGCGCGTGCTCAACCACCACGGCCGGCTGATCCGCGAAGTGCGAAGGAAAGTCCCGCTGCGCTCGGCCGACCTGAAGCGCCTCAAGGCCATCGCCGCCGAACAGGGCCTGTGCAGCCCGCTGGTGCTGATGCTGTGCCCGTCCCTGCTGGCGCGGGCGATGAACTCCCCGTCAAAGGCCCCATCGACGCCGGAGCGACAGTGACGGCGGTCGTTGCTTGTGCCGGTCCATCGGGCCTGCGTTGGGTCAGGCTGACGACCACGTCGCCTTTCAGGATATCCTGGCCGGTCGCTGTGACGGCAGACGCGGGCAAGACGGCCGGTGCAACCGGCCCTGCGGACTCCGCCTTGCGTGCTTCTACCGCCTGGCCATATCGTAATACCCCGTGTAGTGCAGGAAGCGGTTCTGGCTCAGCACCGGCACGAAGTATTCCTGGGCGCGGTCGCGCATCTTGTCGTAGGCATCGCGTTCGGCCTTGGCCTGCTCCCACTTGTTGCGGTTGATGGGATCCTGGAGCTCCTCGGAGGTGAAGTTGGGCACTTGGGGCTCGACGCCCATCACCAGAAAGTCGGTATCCACGTTCACCTCGTCCACGACCCGCCCGCCCCAGCTCTGGATCAGGCGCTTGATGACCTCCGCATCGGCGGCCGATGACACGCCGTTCTGATCCAGGTCAAACCGCCCGTACACGCAGAACGCGTACTTGATGTGCCGGTCGTACACCACGTTGGCGATCACGTCGCCCTCGACGATCTGCTGGCCCGGGGAGGTGCGGATGATCCGGCACTCGCTGCTCTGCTCGCCCACGCGGACGACCTCGATCGACCCCTTGCCCTCGGGCAGGGTCAGCAGCCGCGATCCGTCGTTGAGACGCAGGTCCTTTTCCTGCTCCTCGGGGGTCAACTGCGGCACGCCGGTCAGTTGGTCGTACACCGTGAACGTCATCCCCGGCGTGATCTGCTGCCCGAAGCCCAGGTTGATGTACACGACGCCTTTCTCGGCGATCTTGACGATCTTGCCGTCCGCCTGCCGCACCGTCGGGCCCACGGTGTCCGGGCGAAGGCCCAGGAGCTTGCTCTTGGCCGCGTCGCGCTCCCGCCGCATCTTGGCCAGGTCGGCCTTGACCATGGCCAGTTCCTGCATGAGTTTGTTGGCGGCCTCGGCGCCCTGCGAGACGTCCATCCTCCTCTGTTCATCCAGGTCCGCCAGAGCCTTGTCCTTTTCCCGAATGGCTTTGGCGGCGACCTCCTGTTCCTGCGCGACCTTTCGGTTCAGCGCTTCGATCTGGGCCTGCAGTTCCGCGACCTGGGCCTGGCCCTGGGCGACCGTGGCCTGCCGCTGACTGGTGGCGGCTGCCAGCTGCTGCTCCAGTTCCTTGATGCGGTTCAGCCGCGCGGCCGCTTCCTCCGCCAGAGCCCGGATGGTGCCGACGGCCGAATCCGCCGGGATGGTGACTCCCTGAACCTTCTTGCGGGCGTCCTCGGCGGCAGCCAGGATGGCCTTGGTCGCCTCTTCGTAGGTTACGGAACTGCCCACGATTGCCCGCGCCAGGTCCTCGCGCTGGGTCAGCAGGATGTCCACGGCGGTCTTGTTGGAGTACTCGGGGCTGCTCCGCAGGTCCAGGACGCGGTTGAGCTCGTCGCTGGCCAGCTGTCCCTCAGTGGCCACCTTGGCGTACTTGCCGCGGAGGTCGGTCAGTTCCTTGGCGGTCTTGTCGCGCTGAACCATGAAATGGATGAAGAAGACGGTCGCGAAGAAGAACAGCACGACGAACACGACCAGGGCAGTGATCAGGCCGGCACGGGATCCGGGCTGGCTGACGGGGGGCATGAGAACCTCCAATCGGTGTGACGACAATCGCCAAGCAGGCGATCCCCCGGGGGGATCGCACACAATCATTGCGCGGCAGACTGTACCGGCAACGCGGCCGGCTGGTCAAGCACAAACGGGCGCGGCCATTCTCTTTGTGCCACCGCCGCGCAGCCACGTTGCGGTGGCTTCGGCCCGCCCCAACCCACGCCGGCTGAAGCCCGCACCACAAAGCCCCCGCAAAGATTGGCCACGCCCGCACAAACGTTGCCCGGCGGTGCAAGACATTCTGTCGGTCGTCCGATATATAATGGATGGAGAGTGGGCCATCGGTTCGGCGAAACCCCTCTGCCTGGTGTCGGATGGTGACCGGCTGGATGTCCGATTCGGCTTTCCGAGGTGCGAACATGACCATGCCATCGTTGGCAAGAAGCGTGTCGTTGGTGATGGGGGTTCTGTGGCTGGCCACCGGGGCCTGGGGGCAGGGCCAGCCCGTGCCGCCGGGGGAGCCGGTCATCCCCCCGTCGCAGTCCGCGACGATGCGGGCGCCGACCCTGGCCGACTACAGCAGCTACACGCTGCCGGCGTGGGCCCGGGAGGTGGCGGTGGCGCGGGTGCGGGCCGGCGCCGCCCAGGAGTCGGTCGCCCGTGCCCAGGCCATGGTCAACGGCACGCTTTCCCGTCTGCGCAATGTGTATGAGAACTCGGAGGAGATGCGGGCGGCGCGGGCCGCGCTCAAGGCCGCCCAGCAGGAATACGAGGCCGCCCGCGAACGCGTGCTGGAGGTCGTCAGCCAGGACCCGGAATGGAAAGCCGCCCGGGCGGAACAGGAGGGACCGGCCAGGGTGCTGGCCGCCGGCTCGCTGTCCCCGGCCGACCGCCTGCAGGCCGCCACGCTGAAGCTGCAACTGGCGAGTGTGGCCCACCGCATCGAGATGGAAGCCCTGGACGCCGATACGGCTGTGAAGGAGGCCCGGGCCAAGCTCATCGCTGCCAACCGGCGGCTCTCGGAACTGCGCGAGGCGGCTGAGAACGCCATTGCCGCCAGCCCCGAGTATGCCGCCGCCCGCGAGAATCTCGAGCGGGCCCGCGCCACACTGGTTGAGGCCTACAGCGTGCTGGCCGGTGCGGAGGCGGGGCTGGCCGCCGTGGCCGACCAGACCTATTACGACCGCTACTACCAGAGCCGATATTCACCGGAATACTGGGGGACTATCCCGACGGGACAATACCCCTATCGCTGGTGAGCCGGACCTTTTACATCCTGGACGGCCACGCGCAGATATTTCGCGCCTATTTTGCGCCGTTCCGTCAGCTCACCACCCCGACCGGCCAGCCCGCCAAGGCGACCTATGTCTTTGCGCAGATGCTGCTGAACCTCGTTGAGCGGCGGCGGCCGGATTACCTGGCCATGGTGGTCGATGCCGGCGACGAGAAGGTCTTTCGCCGGCAGATCTATCCGCCGTACAAGGGCAACCGCCCGCCCATGCCCGACGATTTCCTCCCGCAGGAGCAGCAGATCCTGCGGCTGGTGCGGGATGCGGGGGTGCCGCTGTTCGCCATGGAGGGCTTCGAGGCCGACGACCTGATCGCCACGTTCGTGCGCCGGCTGCGCGGGACGGACTTCGAGGTCTTCATCGTTTCCCGCGACAAGGACCTTCGCCAGCTCGTCGGCGGCAACGTGCGAATGTACGACGTTCAGGGGGATCAGGTGATCGACGAGCGGGTCATCGCCGAGAAGTTCGGGTACACGCCGGCCCAGGCGGTGGAGGTGCAGACCCTTTGCGGAGACGCCACGGACAACGTGCCGGGCATTCCTGGCGTGGGCGAGAAGACCGCCGCCGACCTGGTCGGCCGGTACGGCTCGGCCGATGCGGTCCTGCGGCATGTGCAGGAGTTGAAGCCGGCGTTGCGGAAGAACCTGCAGGCGCACGCCGACCGCCTGCCGATCGCCCGGCAACTGGTGACGCTGCGGGATGACGTGCCCATCGACTTCGACCCGGAGTCCTGCCGATTCGCCGGGCTCAATGCCGATGCGCTGCGTCGGCATTTTCGGGAACTGGGGTTCACCAGCCTGCTGGCTCGGCTCGATGCCGCCGCGGCCACGCGGGCATCGCCGCCCGACCGGCCGCCGGAACCGGGCGAAGTTCGCGTCGCAGCGCCGGCGGGGCGATTCGCCGAGAGCCTGTTTGGCGAGGCCGACCGGCCGGCGAGTGCCGCGGCCCCGGCTGCCGCCGCCGGCTGCACGTACACACTGGTCCACACGCCCGACGAGCTCGCTGCGTTCCTCCGGGAGCTGGGCGCGCAGAAACGTTTTGCCTTCGACACCGAGACCGACGCCCTGGGCGCGATGCGATCGTCGCTGGTGGGCATGAGCTTCTCCTGGCAGGAGGGCACGGGCTATTACCTGCCGCTGGCCGGACCGGCCGGCGAGGCGGTGCTCCAGCGGCGAGCCACGCTGGAGGCGCTGCGCCCGATGCTGGAGGATGAATCGATCCACAAGATCGGCCACAACATCAAATACGACATGCTGGTCATGCGGCAGGCGGGGGTGGCGCTTCGGGGCATCGCCATGGACACGATGGTCGCGGCGTTTCTGCTGGATGCCGGCCGCACCCGCTACGGCATCGACGATCTGGCCCGCGACCTGCTGGGTTTTCAGAAGATCCCCACCTCCGCCCTGATCGGCAAGGGTCGCCAGCAGATCAGCATGGACCAGGTGCCGCTGGATCGCATCACGGCCTATGCCGCCGAGGATGCGGACATCGCCTGGCGGCTGTCGCAGCTGCTGGGCCGGCGGCTGGACGAGCAGCCGGCGCTGCGTCGGCTGAACGACCAGCTGGAAACGCCGCTGGTGGAAGTCCTGGCCGAGATGGAGTTCAACGGCGTGGCCATCGACGCCGATATCCTCCGCCAGCAGAGCCAGGCGCTGGGCCGCCGCATCGATGCGCTGCGGAGCCAGCTGCACGAGCTGGCGGGCGGCGAGTTCAACCCGGATTCGCCAAGGCAACTGGCCGATGTGCTGTTCAAGCGGCTGGGCCTGCGGAGCGTCAAGCGCACCAAGACGGGCCACAGCACGGATGTGGAGGTGCTGGAGAAGCTGGCGGCCGAGCACCCTTTCCCCCGGCTGGTTCTGGAGTATCGCAGCCTGGTGAAGCTCAAGAACACCTACCTGGATACGCTGACCGATTATGTGAACCCGCGCACCGGCCGAATCCACGCGAGTTTCAATCAGATCGGGGCGGCCACGGGGCGGCTGAGCTGTTCGGACCCGAACCTGCAGAACATCCCCGTGCGCAGCGACGAGGGCCGCCAGATCCGCCTGGCGTTCGTTCCCGGCGACCGCCAGCGCGACGTGTTGCTGACGGCCGACTACAGCCAGGTCGAGCTGCGCATGCTGGCCCACTTCACGCAGGAGCCGGCGCTGCTGGCGGCGTTCGCGGCCGACGAGGACATCCACGCCGCCGTCGCCGCCGAGGTCTTCGGCGTGCCCCTGAAAGAGGTCACCAAGGCCCAGCGCGGCCAGGCCAAGACCATCAACTTCGGGATCATCTACGGCGTCAGCGCCTTTGGCCTGGCCCGCCGCATCGAGGGCATGACGGTGCAGGCGGCCGAGGCCCTGATCGCGGCCTACCACAAGCGGTTCCCGTCGATCCACCGCTTCCTGCAACAGTGCGTGGCCGAGGCGCAGTCGCGGGGCTACGTGCAGACGATCCTGGGCCGCCGCCGCCCGCTGCCGGACATCCACAGCCCCGTGGCCAGCGTTCGCAACGCCGCCGAACGCATGGCGATCAACAGCGTCGTGCAGGGCTCGGCCGCCGACCTGATCAAACTGGCGATGCTCAATGTCCACCGGCGGCTGAAGCGGGAGAATCGGCCCAGCCGGATGCTCATGCAGGTGCATGATGAGCTGGTGTTCGAGACGCCGGCCGATGTGGTGTCCCGGGAAGCCGAGGCCATTCGCCAGGAGATGATCCAAGCGGGTGCCGCCCTGGGCCTGCGCGTGCCGCTGAAGGTGGACATCGGCTGGGGCAGCAACTGGCAGGAAGGCAAGTAAACTCCGCCGGCGCCGAGGTTCACCTGGCGCGTTGGGGGCGCGAGAAACGCCCGTCGCAGGTAGATTGGCATCCATGGCGCGGGCAGCATTGCAGCAGAAGGCAGGTGGCGAGGTTCTGTTCGTCGGCGTGGACGTGGGCACGGGCAGCGCGCGGGCCGGGGTGTTTGACTCCTCCGGCGCGATGCTCGGCGCGGACGCTCAGCCGATTCAGACCTGGCGGCCGCAGACGGATTTCGTGGAGCAGTCATCGGATGACATCTGGTCGGCGGTGGGCAAGGCCGTGCGAGGGGCGATCGCCTCGGCCGGCGTCGATTCGGCGCGGGTGCGCGGAATCGGCTTCGATGCCACCTGCTCGCTGGTGGCGGTGGACGAGCGCGACCGGCCGGTGACGGTCAGCCCCACCGGCCGGGACGAGCAGAACATCATCGTCTGGATGGACCACCGGGCGATGGAGCAGATGCAGCGCATCAACGCCACCGGCCACGCGGTGTTGCGCTATGTCGGCGGGCGCGTGTCGGTGGAGATGCAGACGCCCAAGCTGCTTTGGATCAAGGAGAACCTGCCGCAGAGCTGGAAGCGGGCCGCGCGGCTCTTCGACCTGCCCGATTTTCTGGTGTACCGCGCCACGGGCACGGACGTGCGATCGCTGTGCAGTACCGTGTGCAAGTGGACGTACCTGGGCCACGAGGACGGCGGCCGGTGGGACGAAAGCTACTTCCGGCAGATCGGCCTGGGCGACCTGGCCGACGAGGGTTTCGCGAGGATCGGCAAGACGGTTCGGCCGATGGGCCAGGCCGTCGGCAAGGGGCTGACTGCCCCGGCGGCCGCCGACCTGGGGCTGGTTGCGGGGACGGCCGTGGGCGTGTCGATCATCGACGCGCACGCCGGCGGCATCGGCATGCTGGGGGCGGCCATCGACGGCCAGCGGCCGGATGAATCCACGATCCACCGGCGGTTGGCGCTGATCGGCGGCACGTCCAGTTGCCACATGGCCGTGCAGAAACAGCCGGCGTTCATCCCCGGCGTGTGGGGGCCGTACTTCTCGGCGATGATCCCGGGGCTGTGGCTGACGGAAGGCGGACAGTCGGCGACGGGGGCGCTGATCGACCACGTCATCTTCTCGCACGCGCGCAGCGCGGAGCTTCAACAGGAGTCCAGGTCCACGGGCAAGAGCGCCTATGAGCTGCTCAACGCGCGGCTGGAGCGGCTGGCGGCCGGAGTGCCGTTCCCGGCGCAGTTGACGGCCGACCTGCACATGCTGCCGTATTTCCATGGCAACCGCTCGCCGCGGGCGGACGCCACATTGCGAGGGATGATCAGCGGGCTGAAGCTGGACGACTCGGCCGATGCGCTGGCGCTGCTGTACCTGGCAACGGTGCAGGCGATCGCGCACGGCACCCGGCACATCATCGACACGCTGAACCGTCACGGCTTTGCGATCGACACGATCCTGGCGTGCGGCGGGGGCACGAAGAATCCGGTGTTCCTGCGCGAGCACGCAGACATCACCGGCTGCCGCATCGTCCTAAGCAAGGAGCCGGAGGCGGTGCTGCTGGGATCGGCCATTTTGGGGGCGGTGGCGGCCGGCGCGTATGGTTCGGTGCTCGAGGCGATGGCCGCGATGAACCATACCCAGCGGCAGATCGCCCCCGCGGGCGGCGGCGTGGGGTCGTATCACGCGGCCAAGCATCGCGTGTTTCAGCAGATGTACGACGACCAGATGAGGTACCGGAAGCTGATGGACGCGGGGTGGCGCTAGTTGGACGAATGCACGGAACTGTTGCACAGACGGGCGGCGAGTTCTCCTGCCGCCCACGGCTGTGGATAATTGGTTCATGCAAATACGCGCACCGCACGCTCCCGGGGCCGTCAGCCGGCGGACATTTCTGGCGGCGGCCGGGGTTCTGGCCGCGTCGCCCTGGGTGCTGGGGCAGGTGCCGGCCACGACGCCGGCGGCGAAGCATCGCTACCTGATCGCCGCATGCGACTGGATGATGCTCAAGCGCCAGACGCCCGGGGCCATCACGCGGGCCCGCGAATGCGGCTGCGACGGCGTCGAGACGGACATGGGGCCGCTGGGCAAGAACCCCACCTTTGACAACAAGTTCCTCAGCGAGCCGGGCTTTGCCGAGGCGTACCTGAAGACCTGCCGCGAGAACAACATCCAGATCAGCTCGATGGCGATGAGCGGGTTCTATGCCCAGTCGTTCCCCGAGCGCGAGATCGACAAGCCGCTGCAGGACTGCATCAAGACCATGAAACTGCTGGGGGTGAAGGTGGCGTTCCTGCCGCTGGGGGTGTACGGCGATCTGGTGAAAAGGCCCCAGGTCCGGCCGGTGGTGGTCGAGCGGCTCAAGCGCGTGGGGGCGTGGGCGGCCGAGGCGGGCGTGGTCATCGGCGTGGAGACTTCGCTGGACGCGGCCGGGGAGATCAAGCTGCTGGATGACATCGGCTCGCCGGGAATACGCATCTACTACAACTTCCAGAACCCGCTGGCGGCCGGGCGGGACCTGTGCAAGGAGCTGCAAACCCTGGGCAAAGAGCGCATCTGCCAGATCCACCCGACCAACAGCGATGTACACTGGTTGCAGGACGACCCGGCCATCGACATGCCCAAGGTCAAGAAGACGCTGGACGAGATGGGCTGGAGCGGGTGGCTGGTGATCGAGCGGTCGCGCCGGGCCGACCGCGGGCGCGATGTGATCGGCAACTTCTCGGCCAACGCCAGGTATCTCAAGTCGATCTTTCAGAGCGAGGGATGACGCCAATGACCCGCCATAATCGAGTTGCCGTGGCCATGCTGCTGGTCTGGGTCGGGGCGGCCGGCGCGGCTCCGTCCACGTTGCGGGATCATCTCAAGAAAGACGATGCGTGGTTCAAGAGCCAGGAGGCGGCCGGGATCGCGGCCAATGTGCTGTCGTGGCAGGCCGACGACGGCGGCTGGCCGAAGAACCTGGACACGGCGGGCAAGCCCTTCGACGGCGACCGCAAGACGCTGCGGTCCACGTTCGACAACGGGGCGACGACCGGCGAGCTGCGCTTCCTGGCGCGGATGGCGTCGGCCACCGGCCAGGCCAAGTACCGGGAGGCGTTCAACAAGGGGCTGGACCTGATTCTCGCGGCGCAATATGCCAACGGCGGCTGGCCGCAGTCGCACCCGCCGCCCAAGGGGTATGGAAGGCACATCACGTTCAACGACGACTGCATGGCGCGGCTGATGATGCTGGTGCGGGATGTGGCGTCGGGTCCGGAGTATGCGTTTGTCGATGCCGATCGCCGCAAGCGATGCGCTGAGGCGTTTGAGCGGGGCGTGCAGTGCATCCTCAAGTGCCAGATCAAGGTGGATGGGAGGCTTGCCGGCTGGTGTGCCCAGCACGACGAGGTGGATTTTTCACCGCGGCCGGGCCGGACGTTTGAGCCGGCGAGCCTCAGCGGCGGCGAGTCGGTGGGGATCGTGCGGGTGCTGATGAGCATCGAGAAGCCTTCGCCGCAGGTCGTGGCGGCGATTGAGGGGGCCGTGGCGTGGTTGGAATCGGCGAAGATACCCGGCATCCGCACCGAGGACCGCCCCGACAAGAACCTGCCGAAGGGCATCGATCGGGTGGTGGTGAAGGACCCGGACGCGCCGCCGATGTGGGCCAGGTTCTACAACATCCAGACCAACCAGCCGATGTTCGTGGATCGCGACGGCTCGGTGCACGATGACCTGGCGGGCATTGGAGCCGAGCGGCGAAGCGGCTATCGGTGGCTGGGATACTGGCCGGCCAGGCTGCTGGCGGAGGAGTATCCGGCGTGGAAGGCCAGGCGATGAGCGAAGCGGGGCGGGCGATCACGCTTCATCAGCCGCGCAGGCTGTCGTTCGGTTGCGGCTGCGCCGGCGAGCTGGCGGCGGACCTGCGTCAGCGCGGGCTCCGGCGTGTATTCGTGGTGACATCGCCGCCGACGCGTGGGTTGGCGGAGGATTGCGGATTGCCGCCGGATGTCGTCGTCTGGGACGGCGTGGCGGCCGAGCCGGGCATGCAGACGCTGCGGGCGGCGCTGGCGGCGGCGCGCGAGTTTCGGCCGGATGCGGTGGTGGGGCTGGGCGGGGGCAGCGCGATGGACGTGGCCAAGCTGGTGGCGGCGCTGCTCGACGGGAAGCAGGACATCGGCGATGTGTTGGGCATCGGGAAACTCGCCGGGCGCGGGACCTGGCTGGCGTGTCTGCCGACGACGGCCGGCACGGGCAGCGAGGTGTCGCCCAACGCGATCCTGCTGGACGAGGGAGAGCAACTGAAAAAAGGCGTGATCAGCCCGCACCTTGTGCCGGATGCGGCGTACGTGGATCCGATGCTGACGCGGAGCGTGCCGCCGGCGATTACGGCTGCCACGGGCATGGATGCGCTGACCCACTGCATCGAGGCGTACGCCAACAAGTACGCCCATCCGATGATCGACCTGTATGCCCTGGAGGGGATCCGGCTGATTGCGCGGAGCCTGCCGCGGGCCTGCGCGGATGGAAGCGATCTGGCCGCCCGCACGGACCTGGCCCTGGGCAGTCTCTACGGCGGGCTGTGCCTGGGCCCGGTGAACACCGGCGCGGTGCACGCGCTGTCGTACCCGCTGGGGGGCGAGTTTCACATCGCCCACGGCGTGGCCAACGCGGTGCTGCTGCCGCACGTGCTGGAGTTCAACCTGCCGGCCGCGCCGCAGCGCTATGCGGCCATTGCCCGGGCGCTGGGCGCAACCGACGACGGCGACGCGCCGGCCGTGGCCGAGCGCGGTCTGGAGATTCTGCGGGAACTGGCGGCGCGATGCGGCATTCCGCGGCGATTGTCGGACCTGGGCATACCCGGCGATGCGGTCGAGCGCATGGCCAGGTCGGCGATGACGGTAACACGGCTGCTGAAGCTGAACGTGCGGCAAGTCACACTGGAGGATGCCATGAATATCTATCGGAGGGCATTGTGAAGTACTGCGGCGTTGTGGTTCCGATGGTCAGCCCCTTCACGCCGGCCGGCGAGATCGACGAGCCGGCGGTGGGGCGATTGGTGGAGTTCCTGCTGTCGGCGAAGGTGGCCGGCATCTTTCCGCTGGGCACGACCGGCGAGGGGGCCTCGATCCACCCGCAGGCGAAGCGCCGGCTGGTTGAGGCCACCGTCAGGCATGTCGGCGGGCGCGCGATGGTCTATGCGGGCATCGCCAGCAACTGCCTGCGAGAATCGGTGGAGGCCGCGGCGGCGTACAAGGACCTGGGCGTGTCGGCGGCGGTGGCGCACATGCCATCGTATTACCCGCTGAGCGATGCCGACATCGAGGCGTATTACCTGCGGCTGGCCGATGCCTCGGCGCTGCCCCTGGTGCTCTACAACATACCGGCGACCACGCATCACTCGATCCCGCTGGATGTGGTGGACCGGCTGCGGGCGCACCAGAACATCGTCGCCATCAAGGATTCGGCCAACGACCGGCAGCGACTGACGGACCTGCTGAGGATGACCGGCGGGCGGGGCGGCTTTCCCGTGCTGCTGGGAGCCAGTCCGCACTTTGCCCACGGCTTGCGTGCGGGAGCGGTGGGCCTGGTGCCCAGCGGGGCGCACCTGGTGCCCGAGAAGTACCAGGCCATGTACGAGGCGGCCATGGCCCGGCGCTGGGAGGACGTGGACAGATTGCAGGAGCAGACCGACGCGGCCTGCGCGCCCTACTTCAAGGGCCGGTCCATCGGCGAGGGGCTGAGCGTGCTCAAGGCGTTGCTGGAGAAACGCGGACTGTGCGGGCGGACGATGCTGCCGCCGCTACGCGATTACACGGGCACAGTGCCATGAATCGCCGTCGGCCGATCCTCGGCATCACCATGGGCGACCCGGCCGGCGTGGGGCCGGAGATCGTGGCCATGGCGCTGCGGCGGGCGAAGGTTCACCGCCTCTGCCGGCCGCTGGTCGTGGGCGATGCGGCGGTGATGCGGCGGGCGATGCGGACGGTCGGCGGAGGGCTGGAAGTGCGGGCGATCGATGACCCGGCCGCGGCGTGCTTCCGCCAGGGCGTCGCAAACGTGTACGACCTGCGCAATGTGGACCTGCGGCGGCTGAAGGTGGGGCGGGTGTCGGCGATGACCGGCCAGGCGGCGTTCGAGGCGGTGCGAACGGTGATCGAGCTGGCGCTGGCGGGTAAAGTCCACGCCACGGTGACGGCGCCGATCCACAAGGAGGCCCTGCACCTGGCGGGGCACCGCTTTCCCGGGCACACGGAGATCTTTGCGCACTATACGCGCACCGCCGACTACGCGATGATGCTGGCGGCCGGGGACTTCCGCGTGGCGCACGTTTCGACGCACGTATCGCTGCGGCAGGCATGCGACGCGGTGACACGAAGGCGGGTGCTCAGGGTGATCGGGCTGGCGCACGATGCGTGCCGGCGGCTGGGCATACGCCGCCCGCGAATCGGCGTGGCGGGCCTCAACCCGCACGCCAGCGACGGCGGGCTCTTTGGCGATGAGGAGCGGCGGCACATCGCGCCGGCTATCGCGGCGGCACGCAGGAAGGGCATCGATGCCGACGGCCCGCACCCGGCCGATACGCTTTTCCCCAAGGCCGCGGCCGGGGCGTACGACATCTGCGTCGCCATGTACCACGACCAGGGACACGTGCCGGTGAAGATGCGCGGGTTCCGCTATGATGCACGCGCCGGCAAGTGGCGCGACGTCCGCGGGATCAACGTCTCGCTGGGCCTGCCGGTCATCCGCGTGTCGGTGGACCACGGCACAGCGCTGGACCAGGCGGGCAAGGGCACGGCCAGCGACGCGAGCATGCTGGATGCCATCGAATACGCGGCGAAGATGGCCGCGGGCCGGCCGCCCGTGCCACAAGCATGATCCAGACACTGGCCATCGCCGATGATCTGACCGGCGCGGCGGAGATCGCCGGCATCGGCTGGCGCTATGGGCTGGCGGTGCGGTTGGCGCGGCGACCGGCGGGGGAGTTTCCCGAAGGGCTGACCGTTCTGGATACGGACACGCGTCTGCTCAGCGCGGCCGGCGCCGCTGCGAGAGTGCGAAAGTTTCTGGAGCGCGTCCCGGCCGGGCGGTTCGGGCTGGTCTACAAGAAAACCGACTCGGTCCTGCGCGGGCAGATCGTCGCGGAACTGGGCGCGGCGATGTCGGCGCTGGGGCTGGAGGCGGCGCTGCTGCTGGCGCAGAACCCGTCGCGCGGGCGGGTCATCCGCGACGGGCGGTACCTCATCGACGGCGTGCCGCTGGACAGAACCCCCTTCGGCCAGGACCCGGACTATCCGGCGCGCACTGCCGACGTGCCCGCGCTTCTGGGCGGGCAGGTTCGATGTATCGCGCCCGGCCAGGCGCCCCGCGACGGCATCAACGTCGCCGAGGCGTGGGCGGCCGGGCATGTGCGGCAGTGGGCCTCGCAGATCGGCGGATGGGTTCTGCCGGCCGGTGGCGCGGATTTCTTCGCTGCGATCCTGGAGCATGGCGGCCACAGGGCGTGCCGGGCAGCGGCGGGGCGTCTGCAGGGCACGTTGCTGTTCGTCTGCGGAAGCGCCTCGGCACACAGCCGGGAACTGGCGGCCGCCGCGCCGCGGCATGGCGTTGAGGTCTGCAACATGCCGGATGAGGTGTTTGCGGGAGGATCGACCGACGCATGGGCCGACAGGATCGCCGATGCCCTGAAACGGTCCGGGAGGGCGCTGATGGCGATTCCCCAGCCGGTGGACCCTATGCCGGGCGCCGGCCGGCGTGTGCAGTCGGCGGTGGCCCAAGCCGTCGAGCAGGCACTGCGGCGGTGCGAGGCGGAGAACCTTCTGCTGGAAGGCGGCGCGACCGCGTCGGCCGTGTGCCGGCGGATGGGATGGCACGAACTGGAGGTCGAGGGCGAACTGGGACCGGGCGTGGTGCAGGTTCGGGCAGCCGGCGGCGTCCAGCGGCTGGTGCTCAAGCCGGGAAGCTATCGCTGGCCGGAGGCCGTCTGGGGCCGCTGAGCGATTTGTACAACAGTTGGCGCAATAAATGTCAGCAGGGCCCACGCACGGCAACTCGGCGGCGCAGGTATGCTCGGGTGTGGAGTGAAGCATGTCGGTTCAAAGCCAGGTTGAGCAGTGGGGCATCCATGAGGTCGTCCTCAAGGGCCCGTCGAGCGGCAACCCCTTTGTGGAGGTGAGTCTGTCGGCGCTTTTCCGGTACGGCCGGCGGAAGGTGGATGTCGCGGGGTTCTACGACGGCGACGGCATCTATCGCATCCGCTTCATGCCGGATACCCGGGGGCAGTGGACGTATGTGACCCGCAGCAACCGCAAGGCGCTCAGCGGCAAGCGAGGCGCCTTCACCTGCACGCCGCCGTCGCCGGGCAACCACGGGCCGGTGCGGGTGGCCAACACGTTTCACTTCGCCTACGCCGACGGCACGCCGTACCGGCAGATCGGCACGACGTGCTACGCATGGGCGCACCAGGGGGACAAGCTTGAGCAGCAGACGCTGCGCACGCTGTCGCGGTCGCCGTTCAACAAGGTGCGGATGTGCGTCTTCCCCAAGCGCTACGCGTTCAACCAGAACGAGCCGCCGTGCTATCCGTTTGCCGGCCGGCGGGGCAGGTGGGATTTCGCCCGCTTCAACCCGAAGTTCTGGCGTCGCTTCGAGAAGCGCATCGGGCAGCTGCGCGAGCTGGGCATCGAGGCCGACCTGATCCTCTTTCACCCGTATGACGGCGGGCACTGGGGCTTCGACCGCATGGACGCGGCCAGCGACGACCGTTACCTGCGCTATGCCGTGGCGCGACTGGCGGCCTACCGCAATGTCTGGTGGTCGATGGCCAACGAGTTCGATTTCATGAAGGAGAAGAAGCCGGCCGACTGGGACCGGTACTTTCGTATCGTGAAGGGTGCCGATCCCTACGGCCATCTGCGCTCGGTGCACAACGGCAGGCGGCTCTATGATCACGGCAAGCCGTGGGTCACGCACGCCAGCATCCAGAACGGCATGGCGGTGGAGGATTTCGGGCGGGCCGTTCTGTATCGCGACGTGTACGGCAAGCCCATCGTGTTTGACGAGGTGCGCTACGAGGGAAACATCCCGCAGCGGTGGGGCAATATCACGGCCCAGGAGATGGTGCACGATTTCTGGCAGGGGACCATCGCCGGGACGTACGTCGGCCACGGCGAGACGTACCTGCATCCGCGCGACATCCTGTGGTGGAGCAAGGGCGGCGTGCTGCACGGCCAGAGCCCGCCGCGTCTGGCGTTCCTGAAGAGCATTCTGGAGACGGCCCCGCCCGAAGGTATCGAGCCCATCGACAAGTGGTGGGATGTGCATACAGCGGGGAAAGCGGGCGAGTACTACCTGGTGTATCTGGGGCGAGAGCGCCCCGCGGAGTGGCTCTTCGAACTGCCGCGGCACGGCCTGGCCGAGGGGATGGAGTTCGCCGTGGAAGTGCTGGACACGTGGAACATGACCGTTACGCCGGTGGAGGGGGTGTTCAGGATCATCGCCGACGACAAGTATCGCTATCACGCCCAGGGGCACAGGAAGGTGCCATTGCCGGGCCTGCCCTACCTGGCGCTGCGGATCACCCGCGTGGGAGAGCGCCGATGACGGGCATGGTTCTATGTGTGGCGGCCGTCGTGGTGCTGGCCGCCGCGGCAGGCGCGGAGGTGGTCGTGCCGGCGGATGCGTCGCCGCGAGTGCGCTATGGCGCGGAGCGGCTGCGGATGGCGCGGCCGCCTGCGCGAGTGGCGGTGCGGGTGGTGAACGGCCTGGCCCAGGGGCCGGAGGGCTATCGCATCGACACCGGGGCGGACGGCACGATCACCATCGACGGCGCGGACGACTCGGGGGCGATGTACGGCTGCCTGGACGTGGCCCGACGCATCAAGGCCGGCGAGCGGATGGCCGGCGAGCGGATGGCCGAGTCGCCGGTGTACAGGCTGCGCGGAACCTGCATCGGCATGCAGAAGACGTACATCCTGCCGGGCCGCCGCGTGTACGAGTACCCCTACACGCCCGAGCTTTTCCCGTTCTTCTATGACAAGGCGATGTGGGCCGAGTACCTGGACTTCCTGGCGTTGCTTCGCATGAACACGCTGTACCTGTGGAGCGGCCAGCCGTTCGCATCGCTGGTGAAGGTTCCCGGCTACGAGTACGCCCAGGAGGTCAGCGACGAGGTCTTTGAGAGAAATGCGGAGATGTTCCGCTGGCTGGCGACTGAATGCGACCGCCGCGGCATCTGGCTGGTGCAGATGTTCTATAGCATCATCCTGCCCAAGCCCCTGGCCGAGAGGCACGGGCTATCGACGCAGCTTTCGTCGCCGCAGCCCGTCGCGGCCGACTACACCCGCAAGAGCCTGGCCGAGTTCGTGAAGCAGTACCCCAACGTCGGGCTGATGGTGTGTCTGGGCGAGGCGCTGCAGGGCCAGGACAACCAGACGCGCTGGCTGTGCGAGGTGATCCTGCCGGGGATCAAGGACGGCATGAAGGCGGCGGGGCTGAAGGCCGAGCCGCCCGTGGTCATCCGCACGCACGCCACCGACCTGAGCCAGGCGATGCCCGCGGCGCTGAAGGTGTACCGCAACCTGTACACCGAGGCCAAGTTCAACGGCGAGTCGCTGACGACCTGGGAGCCGCGCGGCGTGCGCCAGCAGGTGCACCTGGAGATGAGCCGCCTGGGCTCCACGCACCTGATCAACGTGCACATCCTGGCCAACCTCGAGCCGTTCCGCTACGGCGCCCAGCGGTTCATTAAGAAATGCATGCAGGCCGGGCGCGATCGGCTGGGCGCCCGCGGGTTGCACCTGTATCCGCTGTTCTTCTGGAACTGGCCGGACTCGCCGGACAAGACCGATCCGCCGCTGAAGCAGTGGCGGCGCGACTGGATGTGGTTCGAGGCGTGGGCACGGTACGCGTGGAATCCGGACATCGACGAGGCGGAGGATCGCGCGTACTGGATCGGCCGGCTCAAGAGCGTTTATGGCACGACGGATGAGGCGGCCGGAAGGATCCTGGACGCCTGCAACGACGCTGGCGAGTGCGCCCCGCGCATCCTGCGGCGTTTCGGCATCACCGAGGGCAACCGCCAGACTCTTTCGCTGGGGATGACGCTGGATCAGCTGGTGCACCCCGAGCGCTACCGGCCATTCCCGGAACTTTGGGAATCGCAGTCGCCGCCGGGCGAGCGCCTGCAGGAATACGTCGCCCGCGAGTGGAAGAAGCAGAAGCACGAGGGCGAGACGCCGCCGCAGATCATCGCCGAGATCCTGGAGTTCTCGGAAAAAGCCGCCGCGGCCATCGACGCGGCGGCGGCGTCGGTCACTCAGAACCGCGCGGAGTTCGATCGGCTTCGCAACGATGTCCACTGCATTGGTGCCATGAGCCGCTTTTACGCCGCCAAGGCCAAAGCGGCCATGCTGGTTCTGCGGCATCACTACAGCAGGGATCCGGCCGACCTGAAGCGGGCGGCTGCGCACCTGGCCGAGAGCCTGGAGCACTATCGCCAGCTGAGCCGACTCGCCGGCGAGGCCTACACGGCCGCCAACTCCATGCAGACCGGCCAGCGAAAGATCCCCGTCAGCGGAGGAGTGGACGGCCGGCCGGCGCATTACCACTGGAGCCAGGTGCTGGGGCTGTACGAATCGGAACTGGCCGATTTCCAGCGGAAACTGGCCGCCCTGGCAGAAGGCGGCGAGCAGGCCGATGAGACGCGGATCGCTCGCCTGCCCGACGCCGCCGTGACCGTGCTGAGCCAGGGCGCGCAGACCTACGAGGTGCAGGTGGGGGCGCTGGTGTTCACCGATCAGCAGTGGGCGATCCAGTCGCTGGCCGCCGAGCTGGCCGGCCTGACGGGCATACGGTTCTCGCATGAACGGGCCGCGGCGGGGAAGTACGAGCCGGTGGAGTTCGAGGTGGACCAGCCCGTTCAGGTGCTGATCGGCTACGTCAAGGGTTCCGAAAAGGCATGGCTGAAGCCGCCGGACCTGGAGACCGACGCCGGGGCCGACGAGCGCGGCGGGACCGAGCCGCTGATCCTCAACGCCGCGACGATCGGCGGCCTGCCGGCGGTGGACGTGCATGCGATGAAGTTCGGCCGCGGGCGGCACAGGCTGGAGATGCGCGGCACGGGCAGTTTCGTGGTGTTGGGCGTGGTGCCGCAGTCGGCTGCCATCGAGAAGCGCGACGCGGAGCGTCCGGCGGGACGGTAGCGCATTGTGGTGCAGGCTTTGGCCTGCACAGGGCAGGGCGGGAAGCACGCAGGCTGAAGCCTGCACTACAACGAAGAGGGATCGAAGGCGGCCGGCACAGCCGGCCCTACAGATGCGAGACGGCAGCGCATTGTGGTGCAGGCTTTAGCCTGCACAGGGCAGGGCGGGAAGCACGCAGGCTGAAGCCTGCACTACAACGAAGAGGGATCGAAGGCGGCCGGCCCAGCCGGCCCTACAGATGCGAGACGGCAGCGCATTGTGGTGCAGGCTTTAGCCTGCACAGGGCAGGGCGGGAAGCACGCAGGCTGAAGGCTGCACTACAACGAAGAGGGATCAAAGGCGGCCGGCACAGCCGGCCCTACAGACGCGGGACGGTAGGCGCGATGAGCATCCTGGGGAGCGAAGACCTGCTGGAGCACGTCGAGCGATTCAACGCGGCCGACCAGGAGGATGTCGTCAACCTGATTCCCAACGCGGACGCGGCCAGGTGGATGGTTGACAACGTGCCGCGGTTCGAGTGCCCCGACGCGGACATCACGCGGACGTACTGGTATCGCTGGTGGACGTACCGCAAGCACATCAAGGCCACGCCGGCCGGCACGATCGTAACCGAGTTCATCACACCGGTGCGCCACGCCGGTTCTTACAACAGCATCAGCTGCGCTTTCGGCCATCACCTGGCCGAGGGCCGGTGGCTGCGCGACCAGCGGTTTCTGGACCAGTACACGCGGTTCTGGTTTCGGATGGACAACGGCAAGCCCGAGCCGAAGTTCCACAACTACAGCAGTTGGGCGGCCGCGGCGATCCATGGCCGCGCGCTGGTCACGGGCGACCGGGCGCTGGCCCTGGACCTGCTGGATGACCTGGTGGCCGACTACGCCGCGTGGGAGGCCGAGCGGCTGCGGCCGGATGGGCTGTTCTGGCAGTACGATGTGCGCGACGGAATGGAGGAGTCGATCAGTGGCTCGCGCACGCACCGCAACGCCCGGCCGACGATCAACAGCTACATGTACGCCAACGCCCTGGCCATCGCGGACTTTGCGGATATGGCCGGACGAAAGGACGTCGCCCAGGCGCATCACGACAAAGCGGCGACGCTCAAGTTGCTGGTGCAGCAGCGGCTGTGGGATGACCCGGCGCAGTTCTTCAAGGCCCAGACCCACGAGGGCCCGCTGTGCGATGCCAGGGAGGCCATCGGGTTCATCCCATGGTGTTTCGGCCTGCCCGACCGGGGTTACGAGGCGGCGTGGAAGCAACTGACCGACCCGGAGGGCTTCTGGGCCCCGTGGGGCATCACGACGGCCGAGCGGCGCCACCCGCGCTTCCGCTCCCACGGCGTGGGCAGGTGCGAGTGGGATGGGGCGGTGTGGCCGTTCGCAACATCGCAGACCCTGACGGCGCTGGGCAATATCCTGCGCGACTACGCGCAGCCTTACGTGAAGCGCGCGGATTACCTGGAGGCGATGCGCGTGTATGCACGCTGCCACCAGCGCAACGGCCAGCCGTACATCGGCGAATACCTGGACGAAAGGACCGGCCAGTGGCTCAAGGGCGACAACCCGCGCAGCCGCTACTACAACCACTCGACGTTCGCGGACCTGGTAATCACCGGCCTGGCCGGCCTGCGGCCGCTTGCCGGTGACATGATCGAGGTGGATCCGCTGGTGCCGGCCGACGCCTGGGACTGGTTCTGCGTTGACGGCGTGCGGTATCACGGGCGAGAGGTGACAATCGTATGGGACCGCACCGGGCAGCGGTACAGCGTGGGCGCGGGGTTGAGCGTGCTGGTGGACGGCCGGCGGGTGGCGCATTCGCCGGTGCTGGCCCGCGTCACCGGGCAGATCAACTCGGAGGCCACATGATACGAGCGATGGCGTTTGCGTGCGTGCTGGCGATGGCCTTCAGCGCCTCGGCGCAGCCGCGGCCGCCGCAGCCGCATGTGTCCCTGGGGCAGGATGGCAAGCTGGTCTATGTCGCCCAGCCCAGCGGCGACCGCGTGCCGGATTTTTCAACGTGTGGCTACATGGCCGGCGACGTGGGGATTCCCGATGCGCCGGTGATCGTGGCCGTCGCGCCGGTGGCCGGCGACAACACCGCCCGCATCCAGGCGGCCATCGACCACGCGGCGTCGCTCAAAGCAGACGGTCCCAGGGCCGTGCTGCTGGAGAAGGGACGATACGAAGTCCACGGCGCCCTGAAGATCACCGCCAGCAATGTGGTCCTTCGTGGCTCGGGCGCTGGCCCGGACGGCACCGTGCTGGTGGCCATGGGCACCGATCGGAGAACACTGATCACCATCGCCGGCCGCAACGATCGGCAGGTCGGGCAGGGAGTAGCAGTTGCGGACAAGTACGTTCCCGTGAACGCGACGCGTTTTGCTCTGGCGGCCGGGCACGGCCTGAAGGCCGGCGACATGGTGATCGTGCGCCGGCCGTGTACGCCGCAGTGGATCGAGGCGCTGGGCATGGCCAACATGGGCGGCGAGCGGCACGGGTTCTCCTGGCGGCCGGGCTCGCGAGAGGTCACGTGGGATCGGACCGTGACGAAGGTCGAAGGCGACGCCATCACCATTGATTCGCCCCTGACGACCGCGCTGGATTCACAGTACGGCGGGGGCACGGTGGCCAGGTACGCCTGGCCGGGGCGCATCAGCCAGGTCGGGGTGGAGAACCTGCGCTGCGAGTCGGCGTATGACAAGGCCAATCCCAAAGATGAAGCGCACAGCTGGCTGGCGATCTGCATCGAGAACGCGGCCGATGCGTGGGTGCGGCAGGTGACGGTGGCGCACTTTGCCGCCGGGGCGGTGCATGTGCTGGAGAACTGCCGCCGCGTGAGCGTCGAGGACTGCAAGGCGCTTCAGCCCGTGTCCGAGATCGGTGGATACCGGCGGCACACGTTCTTCACCGCCGGCACGCAGACGCTCTTTGCCCGCTGCTGGTCGGAGGATGGCCGGCACGATTTTTCCGTCGGCTTCTGCGCGGCCGGGCCCAATGCGTTTGTGCAGTGCGAAGCATGGAACGCGCTGGAGGAAAGCGGCCCGCTGGACAGTTGGGCGTCGGGCGTGCTCTATGACAACGTGCACATCGACGGCAACGCACTGAGCCTGCACGATCGCCGCTACCGCAACCAGGGCGCGGGCTGGGCGGCGGCCAACAGCGTGCTGTGGCAGTGCAGCGCCTCGGTGGTCAACTGCTTCTCGCCGCCAACGGCGCGGAACTGGGCCTTTGGCTGCTGGGCGACGTTCAACGGCGACGGCGAGTGGTACGCCAGCAACGACCACATCGACCCGCAAAGCCTGTACTGGGCGCAACTGGCCGAGCGAATCGGGCCGGACGCCCTGAAGCGCGCCGACCTGCTGGTGGTGACCACGCCCGAGTCCAGCAGCCCCACGCCGCAGCAGGCGGCGGCGATGATCGCGGCGTCGGCCCGGCCCACCACGCGTTTGAGCGAGTGGATCGACGCGGCCGGGCGGCGTCGGCCGATCCCCGTGGACGCAGCCGGTGCCGTGAACGTGGACACGATCGTGCGGCCGCCGGAACCCTTTGCGCTGAGCGTGCGGAAGATGTCGGTCGCCAATGGTTGGCTGGTGGCCAGCGGCACGGTCATGGTGGGCGGGCGACAGGGCGTGCCGTGGTGGCGCGGGGGCGTGCGGCCGGGCGACATCAGCGCTGCTCAGCCGGCCGTGACGCGCTTCGTGCCCGGAAGATTCGGCCCCGGCGCAACGGACGACCTGCAGCAGGTCGCCGACGATATGCTGGCCCTCGGGCGGGTGGCCCTGGAGCACAACTATGGCCTTTGGTACGACCGCCGTCGCGATGACCACCAGCGCGTGCGCCGGATGGACGGCGACGCCTGGCCGCCCTTCTACGAGCAGCCGTTCGCGCGCAGCGGCCAGGGGCTGGCGTGGGATGGGATGAGCAAGTACGACCTGACCAGGTACAACCCTTGGTATTGGTCGCGGCTGGCGCAGTTCGCCGACCTGTGTGACCGCAAGGGCCTGGTGCTGATTCACCAGCAGTATTTCCAGCACAACATCCTGGAGGCCGGGGCGCACTGGGCGGATTTCCCCTGGCGCTCGGCCAACAACATCAACGACACGGACTTTCCCGAGCCGCCGCCCTACGCCGGCGACAAGCGCATCTTCATGGCCGAGCAGTTCTATGATGTGACCCACGCCGGCCGGCGGGCGCTGCACACTGCGTACATCCGCAAATGCCTGGACAGCCTCGCCGAGAGCAGCAACGTCATCCACCTGACCAGCGCCGAGTTCACCGGGCCGCTGCATTTCGTGCAGTTCTGGCTGGACACCATCGCCCAGTGGCAGAAGGACACGGGCAAGCGCGCGGTCATCGGCCTGTCGGCGACGAAGGATGTGCAGGATGCGATCCTGGCCGACCCGGTGCGGAGCAAGGTGGTCTCGGTGATCGACATCCGCTACTGGCATTACCAGGCGGATGGCACGCCGTATGCGCCGCCGGGCGGGCAGAACCTGGCGCCGCGGCAGCACGCGCGGGTGCTCAAGCCAAAGGCAGGTTCGCCCGAGCAGGCCGCCCGCGCCGTGCGAGAATACCGCGTGAGGTGCCCCGACAAGGCGGTGATCTATTCGGCCGACGGCGGCGAGGGATTCGGCTGGGCCGTGCTGGCGGCCGGCGGATCGCTGGCCAATGTGCCGATGAGCAGCGACCGGGAGTTGCTGGCGGCCGTCGCGAAGATGAAGCCCGTAGCCGATGCGAAGCAGCCCACGCTGGCCGATGACGCGGGCAATGTGCTGGTCTATGGCGATGGCGAGGTGGCCGTGCCGGCCGGCGTAACCGCGCGTTGGGTGGACCTGCGGACCGGCGCGCTGATGACAACCAAACCCGCCGCCGGGCCGGTGGTGGTGTGGATGAGCAAGTGAACGCATGAGGACATGAAGACATGAAACATGAAGACATGGGGACATGAAGGATTTCCTCTTCATGTTTCATGTTTTCATGTTTCACCAACCAGCACATATGTCCCTGCCCGATACATCCTCTTGCCCCCACGTTCGGCTTCGCGGCGTGCCGCTGCGGGCGTTTCGTTGGGCCGGCGGCTTCTGGGGCGCTCGCCTGGAGCAGTGCCGCGATGTGATGGTCCCGGCGATGGGGCGGCTGATGCAGGAGACGGAGCGAGCAAGATTCGTGGGGAACTTCGCCGTCGCGGCCGGCCTCGAGCAGGGCCGCCACCGCGGGCCGCGATGGAACGACGGGGACTTCTACAAGTGGCTGGAGGCGGCCGCGGCGCTGCAGGCGCTGTTTCCCGACGCGCAGCGCGACGCCGAGATGGACAGGCTCATCGAGCTGATCGGCAAGGCCCAGCGGCCGGACGGCTACATCCACACCGACATCCAGATCCGCCAGCGTCAGGGGGAGCAGGTCCAACCATTCGCCGACCCCATGGACTTTGAGATGTACAACATGGGGCACCTCATGTCGGCTGCTTGCGTGCATCACCGGGCCACCGGCAAGGGCAACCTGCTGGAACTGGCGTGCAGGGCGGCGGATTTCCTGGACGGCGAGTTCGCCCGGCCCACGGCGGCGCGGGCCCGCCACGGCATCTGTCCGGCGCATCTGATGGGCCTGGCGGAGTTGTACCGCGTCACCGGTGAGAGGAGATACATCGACCTGGCCGTCAGGCTGCTGAACATGCGCGACAATGTGGTCGGCGGCGACGATGACAACCAGGACCGCGTGCCGTTGCGGCAGCACAGGCGGATCGTCGGCCACGCGGTGCGGGCCAACTATCTCTACGCGGGCGTGGCGGACATCCACGCCGAAACCGGCGAGGAGGCGCTGCTGACGGTGCTGCGGTCCACCTGGGAGGACCTGGTCGCCCACAAGCTGTATATCACCGGCGGATGCGGGGCGCTGTATGACGGGGCCTCGCCCGATGGCGCGGTGGACCAGAAGACCATTTCTCGCGTGCACCAGGCCTACGGGCGCGATTTTCAGCTTCCTCACAGCACGGCCCACAACGAGACCTGCGCGGCCATCGGCAGCGTGCTGTGGAGCTGGCGGATGCTGCTGATCACCGGCGAGAGCCGCTACGGCGACCTGATCGAGCAGACGCTCTATAACGCCGTGCTGGCGGGGGTGGGGCTGGACGGCCAGAGCTACTTCTACACCAATACGCTGCGACAACTGGAGCCGATGCCCGTGGAGCTGCGCTGGCCGAGGCACCGGGCCAGGTCGATGAGCTGCTGGTGCTGCCCGCCGAATGTCGTGCGGACCATCGCGCAGTGCGGCGGGCTGGCGTATGCCACATCGCCGCGCGGCGTGCACGCAGTCCTGTATGGCAGCGGCCGGCTGGAACGGCCGGAACTGACGCTTGTGCAACAGACCGACTATCCGTGGGATGGGCGCGTGCACTTCACCATCGAGAAGGCCCCGGCGGGCGAGTGGTCGCTGCTGCTGCGCATACCGGCCTGGGCGCGCGGAGCCGCGGTGGACGGCACGGCGGCGGAGCCGGGAACGTTCCACGAAGTCCGAAGGCGATGGCAGGCCGGCGACGCGGTCGAGCTGGATTTGCCCATGCCCGTGCGACTGGTGGAGGCCCACCCGTACGTGGAGGAGGCCCGCAACCAGGCGGCGGTCATGCGCGGGCCGCTGGTGTATTGCCTGGAGTCGGCCGATCTGCCGCCGGGCGTGCGGGTGCTGGATGTGTACCTGCGAACCGACGCGAGGCTCGCGCCCGCTCGTTTCGACGGGCTTCCGGGGGGCGTTGTCGCCATCGAAGGCAAGGCGCTGGCGTACGGAGGCGGCTGGGCGGGTGGCCTGTACCGCGACCTTACGACGATGTCTCCGCGCGAGATCGACCTGCGCCTCGTGCCCTATTATGCATGGGACAATCGTGGTCCCGGCGAGATGACCGTCTGGATGCCCCTGGCGAGGTGATGCCGTGAGAGCCCTGGCCTTGTATCTGCTTGCAACGCTATTGATGGTGCCCACGGCGGCCGCGGATCTGCGCCTCTGGTACGACAGGCCCGCCGGCCCGTGGGAGGAGGCCCTGCCCGTCGGCAACGGCCACATGGGGGCGATGGTCTTCGGCGGCGTCGCCGAGGAGCGCATCCAGTACAACCAGGACACGCTCTGGACGGGCAGGCCGCGCGACTACGTGCGGGCCGGCGCCGGCGAGCACCTGGCCGAAATCCGCAGGCTGATCTTCGAGGGCCAGCACGACGAGGCCGCGGCACTGGTGCGAGCCAAGTTCCTCAGCGACCCGGTCCGGCAGAAGGCCTACCAGCCGTTTGGCGACTTGCGCTTCACCTTCACGGCCCACGCCGAGGCGGCCGACTATCGCCGCGAACTGGACCTGGACAGCGCCATCGCGTCGGTGAGCTATCGAGTGGGTGGTGTTACTCACCGGCGCGAGGTCCTGGCCAGCTATCCCGACAACGCCATCTTGATGCGCATCTGGGCCGACAGGCCGGGGCAGGTCGATTTCACCGTCCGCATGACCAGCCCGCACCGCACGGCCACGACTCGGCCGGTGGACGGCACCACGCTGGCGATGCGCGGCCAGGTGCTCGATCCCACCGCCGGGGACGAGCCGGGCCTGAAGTTCGAGTCGCGTCTGCGGCTGGTCCAGGTCGAGGGTGGCAGCGTGGCCACGGGCGGGGCGAGCCTGACCGTGCGCAAGGCCGACGCCGCCACGCTGGCGCTGGTCGCCGCCACCAGCTACGTGAACTTCCAGGACATCAGCGCCGACCCGGCCCAGCGCTGCCAGGAGCGGCTCGAGAGGCTCCAGGGCAGGAGCTACGAGCAGATGCGGCAGGCCCACGTGGCCGACCACCAGCGGTTGTTCCGCCGCGTGACCCTGGACCTGGGCCGCAGCGACCGTGCCGACCTTCCCACCGACCGCCGGCTGGACCTGACGCGGGCGGCCGTCAGCGGAGCGGCCACGCGGCCGGTCATGGGCATCGACACCGACCCGTCGCTGATCTCGCTGTATTTCCAGATGGGCCGCTACATGCTGATCGCCTCCAGCCGCCCGGGCTCGCAGCCGGCCAACCTGCAGGGCGTGTGGAACGAGCTGCTCAGCCCGCCGTGGGAGAGCAAGTACACCACCAACATCAACTTCGAGATGAACTACTGGCCGGCCGAACTGACCGGCCTGGGCGAGTGCCACGAGCCGCTGTTCGACATGGTGGACGACCTGCGGATCAGCGGCGCCCGCACAGCGCAGAAGATGTACAACGCCCGCGGCTGGGTGCTGCACCACAACACCGACCACTGGCGAGGCACCGCGCCGATCAACAACATCGACGGGATGTGGCCGACCGGCGGGGCGTGGCTCTGCTGGCACCTGTGGGAGCGCTACCGCTTCACGCTCGACCGCGAGTTTCTGGCCAGGCGCGCCTACCCGGCCATGAGGGAGGCATCGCTGTTCTTCGTGGACAGCCTGGTGGCGCATCCCAGGCACGGCTGGCTGGTGACCAACCCCTCGCACTCGCCCGAGCAGGGGCCGCTGTCGGCAGGTCCGGCGATGGACATGCAGCTGATCCGGGCGCTGTGGGACAGCACGATCGAGGCGGCGGGCATCCTGGGCATCGACGCGGACCTGGTGGCGGTGCTGAAGGAGAAGCGAGCCCGGCTCGCCCCCGACCAGATCGGCCGGCACGGACAGTTGCAGGAATGGCTGGAGGATGTGGACCAGCCCAACAACAACCATCGGCACATGTCGCCGCTGTGGGGCCTGTACCCGGGCGACCAGTTCACGCCCGACGCGCCCCGGCTGCTGGACGCGGCCCATGTGCTGTTGCGATGGCGCGGCGACGGCAGCACGGGCTGGAGCTACGCCTGGCGCATGCCGCTGTGGGCCCGTGTGCACGATGGCGACTTCGCCCACCGGCAGCTGTGCCTGCAACTGGCCAGGCGCACCTTCCCGAACCTGTTCGACAAGTGCGGGCCGTTCCAGGTGGACGGGAACTTCGGCGCGACGGCGGGGATCGTGGAGATGCTGCTGCAAAGCCACCGCCGCACCCCGGAAGGAGCAACCGTGATCGAGCTGCTGCCGGCGCTGCCCAGGGCCTGGCCGGCCGGCAGCGTCACGGGCCTGCACGCCCGCGGAGGCTTCGAGGTGGACATCGCCTGGAAAGATGGCGCCCTGACAAAGTCCGTCATTCGCTCAAAGCTCGGCCGGCCGTGCCAGGTGCGCTGGGGCGAGCACAGCAAGGACCTGCAGACCGTCGCCGGGCAGGAATACGTTATCAACGGACAGGAAAGATGATCTGCGGGGAGGTCAGGTCGGGAGATGCACCCCCTGGTGATTGACGGTCCCGAGCAGGCGCAGGTGAATCCGGCGCTGGCCGATGGCGGGCTGCTGCCCGTGGTGGGCGCCCAGAGCTGGGGCGTGTTCCGCGCCAGCCGCGGGGCGCCCGAGTTGTGCGATGGGCGGGGATGGACCTACCACCATCACGTGGACATGGCCTGCTGGCGCGGGCGGCTGTACGTGGGGTGGAACAGCTGCGAGAAAGATGAGGATACCTGGCCCAGCCGCGAGCTCTACAGCACGTCGCTCGATGGCGCGGCCTGGTCGCCGCCGCGGGAGCTGTTTCCACAGGGCGTTTCCACGCCGCTGCGGATGTACTTCTACTATGCCCGGCCGCCGGTGGATTGCATGCTGGCCATTGCCGGCCTGCGCCGCGACGCATCGAAGACCAACGAGGACACGAAAGGCCCCCTGGTGGTGCGGCGGATTCTGCCCGACCACACCCTTGGCGCGGTGCATGCGTTGCAGGGCGACAGCGACACCTTGCCGGGCTTCGAGGCATCCAAGGATGCGGCGCTTGTCGCCGCCTGTCGGCAACTGCTGGATGACAGCGTGTTTCTCGAACAGCAGGATCGCGGCCGGCTGCTGGGCGATCGCCGCATGAAGTGGCACGATGCCGCGGCCTGGCCCGGCGGCAAGGTCCCCGGCGACAATGACAAGTGGGTGGCCGGCAAGGCGTACAGTTTCTTTCGCCGGCCCGACGGCGTCTGGGTGGGCATCAGCAAGATGGGCTGGGTGACCACATCGGCCGACGAGGGCCGAACCTGGTCTCAGCCCGTGGTGCCGCCCACGCTGGTAACCGGCAAGGCCAAGGTCTGGGCCCAGCGCACATCCGACGGGCGCTACGCGCTGGTCTATAACCCATCGCGGCGCCAGCGCTATCCGCTGGCGATCGTCAGCGGGGCCGACGGCGTGCATTTTTCGGCCATGCGCATCGTGCAGGGCGAGTTGCCGGTGCAGCGCTACGACGGCGCCGACCGCAGCATCGGCCCGCAATACGTGCGCGGCATCTCGCACTGGTCCGACGACGGCTCGCGGGCGGAACAGGTCATGTGGCTGGTGTATTCGATGAGCAAGGAGGACATCCACGTCAGCCGCGTGCCGCTGCCCGTGACGGCGGATGCAAGTGGCGGCGTGGGCGACGACTTTGGGCGATTCTCGCCGGGGCCTCTTGTTCCCGGATGGAACACCTATTGCCCCAAGTGGGCGATAGTGCGCGTGGCGGAGGGCTCGCTGTTGCTGGAGGACCGCGATCCGCACGACTATGCCCGGGCGGTGCGGATGTTCGGCTGGGCCCGGCGGGTGCAGGCGATGGTGAGCCTGAGGGCATTGCAGCCGCACGGGCGGCTCGATGTCGAGCTGATGGGCGGCGTCGGTTCGCCCCGGCCGGTCCGCGTGGTCCTCGGCGGCGATGCCCAGAGGCTGGAGGCCGGCCGGTGGATGGAGCTGCGCATCGACGCGGATGCGTCGGCGGGGCGGTACACGCTGCGAATCGACGGCCGCGTTGTGGTGGCCGACGAGCCGTTCGCCGAGCCGGCCGAGGCATTGTGCCGGCTGTCGCTGCGCACGGGAGAGCATCGCAATGTCGGCGGCACGCACCGCGTTGACGCGGCCGGCGACCGGCCGCATGATCCGCTGCGCTTCCAGGTTCGCCGGGTCCAGATCAGTACCTGACATGAACGGTCGCATCACCCTTCGCGCTGTTCTGGTCGGCACCGTCGCCATGTGCCTCTTCAGCGCCATCATGCCCTACAACGACGAGGTGCTGCTGAATACGCGCCTGGCCGTCGGCTATCTGCCGGTGGCGCTGGTGCTGACGCTGTTCGTGCTGGTGGTGCTGGTCAACGCGATGCTGCACCGGTGGCGGCCGGCGTGGGCGCTGCAGGCCGGCGAACTGGCCACGATCGTCGCGATGGTCCTCGTCGGCAGCGCCCCGGCGCTGATGATGCGCACGGTCCTGCCGGTGATGGTGGCGCCGTTCTGGCATGGCGAAACCGATTCGGCGCTGTGGACGGCGTTTGTCAACCTTCGCCTGCCCGCGTGGCTGTTCCCCGTGGACCAGATCGCCGCCGGCCGCAACAGCCCGGTCGTGCGCTGGTACTTCCTGCGAGCGCCGCCGGGCGAGGCCGTCCCCTACGCCGCGTGGATCGTGCCGATGCTCGGCTGGAGCCTGTTCTTCGCGGCGATGGCGGCGGCGTTCTTCGGGATGGCCGCCATCCTGCGCCACCAGTGGGCCGTCAACGAGCGGCTGCCGTTTCCGCTGGCGCGGGTGGAGCTGGAGCTGATCCAGCCGCCGCGGCCGGGCAGGGCACTGAACGACCTGCTGGGCAGCGGGCTGTTCTGGATCGCGCTGACCGGAATCCTGCTGCTGCACGGCATCAACGGCCTGCACAACTGTTTCCCGCGCCAGGTGCCGCAGGTGCCGCTCACCTACGACCTGGAGACGCTCTTTGGCGAGCCGCCCTGGTCCTACCTGGGCTACGGCGTGAAGCGCGCCACGCTCTACTTCACGCTCATCGGCATCTGCTATTTCATCCAGGCCCGCACCAGCTTCAGCCTCTGGGCGGTGTTCCTGGCCATCCAGTTGCTGCGCATGAACCTGAGCACCGTGCAGTATGACGTGCCCACGGCCGCCTGGAACGACCAGCACCTGGGGTCCGGCGTGGCGATGTTCGCGGGCATCGTATTCGTCGGCCGGCATCACCTGTGGACGGTGCTGCGCCGGTGCCTGCCCGGCCGGGGCGACGACCGCCACAACGCCCCCGATGGCTCGTATCGCGTGGCGGCCGGCGTGGTGCTGGCGGGGCTGGCGGGGATGTTCCTGTGGCTGGCGCTGCTGGGCGTGCAGTGGTGGGTGGCGGCAATGCTCATCGCCACGGTCCTCGTCGGCCACACGGTCGTGGCGCGGATCGTCGCCGAGACCGGCATCCCGCTGGTGCGAAGCCACGCGACGATGCAGCAGGTCACCACCGCGCTGCCGCCGGCGCTGCTGACGGGGCGCGACATGTTCTTCACCGGGGCGATCACCATGAGCGCCATCCCCTCGTCCGGACACAGCCCGCTGACGATGGCGCTGCACGGGATGCAGGTGGCCGACGGCGCAGGCGTGCCGCGGGCCGGCCGGCGGTTGCTGTGGGCCGCGATGGCCTGGGCGCTGGTGCTGGGCTACGCCGTGACGGCCGGGGCGTTTCTCAGGACCGAGTACCGCTATTCCGAGCCGATGGGCGACGCCAACCCCGGCATCGTCAACAAGTGGGGCGGCGAGCAGCGCTTTGCTGCGGACCTGTCCACGCCCCTGGTGCAGCAGACCCGCGGGCGCTTCGCCGACAAGACGCACAATCCCTGGCTGCACATGGGCGGGGGGTTTGCCGTCACCGGCCTGATGTACCTGGGCTCGCTGCGCTGGACCAACTGGCCGCTGATGCCGGTGGGCTACTTCATGGCGCCCACGTGGCAGGCCAGCGTGGCGTGGTTCAGCATCTTCCTGGGCTGGCTGATCAAGGTGCTGATTGTCAAGTACGGCGGCGCGCGGCTCTACCAGAACGTCCGCCCGCTGTTCGTGGGGATGATCTTCGGCGAGGCGCTGGCGGCCGGGCTGTGGGCGATGGTGACGCTGGGTCTGGCATGGGGGGGATGGGGGTTCAGGGTGTACGATCTGCTGCCGCATTGAGGAAGACGGCAGAAGGCGGAAGGCAGAAGACAGAGAGGTTCGATCGCGCCGGTCGGTGCGCTGGAATGCAAAAACCGTACGCAGATTCGGATTGGCCCGCGGCCAGGTTCGGTTGGATAATCTGGCTGGAGCGTGCAGCCGTCGTCCTGCAGCCTCTTGCGAGGGCCTGTTCATGTTTCCTGTCTTCCTGTCTTCACGTCTGGCGCGCAGGCGGCATTGTATTGCGCTGGCCGTCGCGGCCGTGCTGGGCGTCGGCTCGGCCGCCCTGGCCATACCCGCCTTCCCCGGTGCCGACGGGGCGGGCCAGAACACCGTCGGCGGCCGCGGCGGGCTGGTCTATCACGTCACGCAGCTGGACACCGGCTATGGCCAGGGGTCCGTGCCCGGGACGCTCCAGTATGGCCTGAACGACAGCAACTTCGGCGGGGCGCCCCGGACGATCGTCTTTGACGTGGGCGGCACGATCTGGTTTGGCCGATACCCCACCGACACGGCCGGCTGGGACTCGCAGGACCGCATCTCGGTCGGCTCGAACATCACGATCGCCGGCCAGACCGCGCCGGGCGGCATCTACATCGCCGGGGGCACGCTGAAGGTCAACGGCAACCAGACGATCATCCGCAACGTGACCATCGCGGCCGGCTACGGCACGCGCGGCATCGGCGCCGACGGCCTGCCCGATTCCTACGTCTATGACTGCATCAACATCCACGCCGACAACGTGATGATCGACCACGTCTCGGCGGTTTTCGCCACCGACGAGGCGATCTCGGCCGACGAATTCGCCAACCACGCGACGGTGCAGTGGAGCAACATCTCCCAGGGGCAGAACTACCCGCAGATGGACACCAACGGCAGCTACACCGGCCACGCGTTCGGCTCGCTGTGGCAGCCGGGCAGCGACGCCGTCACCACCATCCACCACAACCTCTACGCCCACCAGAAGGGCCGCCTGCCGCGCGTGGGCAGCGCTGTGGGCACTGGCGCGTACAACGATTTCCGCAACAACGTCATCTACAACTGGCTGGGCACCGCCGGCACGGGGGCCAGCGGCCAGCCCAGCTACAACAACTTCATCGGCAACTTCTACCTGGCTGGCCCCGGCGGCGATAACCCTGTTGGGGGAACATCCACCGAGATCACCTGGACCAACGGCGGAACCTCCATCTTCAACGGCAACAGCACCAGCGCCACACGGGTCTATCACAGCGGCAACCTCAAGGACATCAACAAGGACGGCGATGCCAACGACGGCGTGGCCCTCACCAACAGCGACTTTGGCTCTTGCACATTCGTCGCTTCGCCCTACAGCGCCGGCTACTCGGGCGTAACCGACACGGCCACCGTCGCCTACGGCCGCGTGCTGGACTACATGGGCGCCAACTGGTGGGACCGCAACCCCATCGACGCCCGCATCGTCGCCGAGGTGCGCACCGGCACCGGCCAGATCATGGCCTGGAACGATGCCACCCACGGCACCGAGTGGAACTGGCTGATGAGCCTCAAGGCCCCGGCCGGCGGCGGCATCGGCGGCACGGGCATCTACGCACGCCCGGCCGGCTGGGACGGCGACAACGACGGCATGCCCGATCACTGGGAGATCGCCCGCGGATTGAATCCGCTTCTGCCCGACAACAACGGCGATGACGACGCCGACGGCTACACGAACCTGGAGGAGTACCTCAACGAGATCGCGGCCTGGCCGGCGCCCCGGCCGATCGTGTGGACCGGCGGCAACGGGCGCTATGCGCTGATCGGCAACTGGGACATCACCTGGCAGCCGTCGCGGTTCGACACAGCGCAGATCCGCAGCGGCACGGCCACGGTCGATGCCATGGGGCAGGATGCGAAGATCCTGCAGGTGGCGCCGCTGGCCGGCGACACGGCCGCGCTGGCAGTGACGGGCGGGCGAATCACCATCGCCGAGCAGTTGCAGGTGGGCGCGGGCGGCAATGGCACGGTGAACCACAGCGGCGGGATCGTCTCGGCCGCCCAGGCGGTGGTGCTGGGAGGATCGGCCGGGGCGTCGGGCGTGTACAACCTGTCGGGCGGAGTGCTTCTCACGCCGCTGCTGAGCAGGGGTGCAAGCGGCGGCGTGTTCAACTTCACGGGCGGCGTGCTGCACGCGGACATGGTGGCGTTTTCGTTGGTGAACGCGGGAGGCACGATTGCGCCGGGCCTGGGTATCGGCAGCACGGCCATCGGCGGCAATCTGACGATCAGCAGCGGCAACGTGCAGATCGAGGTGGCTTCCTCGACGTCATATGACGTATTGAACGTCAGCGGCACGGCCACGCTGGGCGGAACGCTGAGCATCGTGTATGGCGGCGGGGCGACGGCGTACCAGAAGCTGGCGGTGTTGACGCATGGCGCCCGCGTCGGCCGGTTCGCGTCGATCAGCGGCAACCAGATCGGCGGGGGGCTGGTGTGGGCGGTGCTGTATGAGGCCGGCGCGGTGAAGATTGCCCCGGCGCTGGCCGGCGACGCCGACTGGGACCGCACCGTGGGGTTTGCCGATCTGCTGGTGCTCAGCCAGAACTACAACACCGCCGGCAGGCTGTGGCAGGAAGGCGACAGCGACGGCGACGGCGTGGTGGGCTTTGCCGATCTGTTGGCTCTGAGCCAGAACTACAACGTCACGCTTCCGGCGCCGGCGGCGGTCCCTGAGCCGTCAGGCGCGTGGGTGCTGGTCATCGGTGGAATGGCGATGCTGCGCCGGAAGAGAAACCACAGATGAACACAGATGCACACAGACAGAGAGAAATCCCCACCGCGGTGCATCTGTGTCTATCCGTGTTCATCTGTGGTTACATGTGTTGATCTGGAACCTATGATCTCCTCCGCCAGTGCCTCCATCGCGCTGCCGGCGGCCCAGGCGTTGTAGCTCCACCACGTGCTGGCCGGCGAGCCGTCGTCGTGGTACTGCTCGACCAGCAGGCCGTCGCTGGGGCAGGTGCGCTCCGACAGCACGCCGTAGCAGCCGTAGCCGACCACGTCCGGGTAAAGCTCCATCGTGTTCATCAGCCACGCCAGGCCGTCCTCGGCCCGCGCGCGGTGATAGTCATCGCCGCTGACGCGGGCCAGGTACTCCAGGTCCTGCGTCGCCACCACACTCATCGGGTGGATGTGCGGGTTGGACACGGATGTGAGGCTTCCCCCGCAACTGTTCCAGTCGCTGTCCTCCAGCGGCGGACACTGCGGCCGGCTGCGGAAGCCGTAGCGCCACAGGTACTCGTAGTGCGCTCCATCGCGCAGCATATCCAGCCACTTGTCCTGGCCGGTCTGCTCGTGCAGCAGGCGGGCGGCGCGGATGAACGCCAGGTTGCCCTCCGAGTCCACGCTCTTGCACGTGTCCATGGGCGTGCCCCAGCAGGACAGGTCGCGCACGAAGCGGCTGTAATATTCCATGGCCCGCTCGGCCGCGTCGCGGTAGCGATGCCGGCCGGTCAGCCTCCAGGCCAGCGGCAGGGCGGCCGCGAACCAGCAGCCGGCGAAACCATCCCAGTCCACCACCTTGCGCTGCGCGCGGCTGAACACGTACCCGAACGCCCCATCCTCGCGCTGCAGATCGACGGCCGTTTCCAGCACCGCCAGAGCGGTCTGCGTCCACTGCGGTCGCGGGTCGGGGGTGCGCAGCATGTAATACGCCGCGTGGCCGTTGGTGTAGGCGCAGTGGTTGTCGCGCGTCTGCGGCAGGAACCCCGACCACCAGCCGTTGATCTCCGAGTCGTTCCACCCCGGCGGGCGGTTGTGCGTATGGCGGTTGAGCGTGGCGTCGTCGATGAAGCCGCTGGCCTGGTTGTATCCACTGCAGATGCGATCGAAGATGTCCTCCGGCCCCAGCGGAAGCCTCAGGTCCGGGAAGATGCGCCGGGCCAGCGCAAAGGGATAGGCCAGCATGCTGCCGCCGGTCCATCCGATCTCCACGATCGCCCGCCAGGGGAGCAGCGTCGTGTCCACCGGCACGCGGCACTTGCGGTTGGTGTATTGCGAAAGTTCCGCCGACCAGTTCACCGTGGCGAAGGCGTCGGCCAGCGCCCGCAGGGCCTGGCGCTGCGTCCGGCGGTGCGCGGGGACCTGGCGCAACTGCCCGTGCAGGAAGCGGATGATGCGGTGGGCCTCGAGGCGTCCGCGGCCGGGGCAGGCGAAGATGCTGCCGCGGCTGGTCGATCCCTCGTGCAGGTGGCTGGTGGCCGGCTCGAAGCGGGTCTTCTCCACGAACGTGAGGGGGTCGTTGCCGTATCCGGCCGACACGCCGATCACGTTGGGCAGGGCGGCCAGCACGCCATTGCGGATGTAGCCGCCGTGGGCCTCGGCGCAGGGCGAGTAGGGTTCGATGCTGATGCCCAAGGCGCCGGCGTCGCAGCAGAGGATCGACACGGGATGCGAGGCGCGATCGGCGCGGAACTCCCACAGCGTCGAGCGGTTCTTCTCATGCAGGCGGTCGGCGGTGAGGCAGGGGAACTCGCCCGGCCGCACGTGCGCGGCGTTGTTGTCGCCGTGGATGTTGCCGGGGATCAGGTGGAACAGGCCGGTCTGCCCGGCCAGCGCCAGCTGCATTCGCAGGCGCGTGGGGAAGGAGCAGGAGAAATGCAGCGTGTAGTCGATGCGCTGCTCGCCTCCCGACAGTTGCAGCGTGCCGCGCACGCCCTTGTGGTCGAAGCGCGCTTTCTGGTCGGTTTCCGCCAGCGGCAACGTCATCCACTGCCCGTCCCGCGCCGCCAGCAGGGACAGGTCCACAAGCCAGCCGTTGATCTGGATTCTCATCTGCCCGCCATGAGGGGGTCGATGTTGTTCTTCAGGTCTCGATAATCCACTTTTTTGGAAGGATCCATGCCGTTGATGTATTTCTCGATATTGGTGTAGCCGTCGCCGTTGAGGTCCTGGACGGCGTCGGAGGGGTCGTCGGGGTTCAGGCCGTGGCGGCGCTCCCAGTCATCGGGCATCCCGTCGTTGTCCCGGTCCGCGTACGGCTCGCCCCGGTACTGCGGATAGCCGCCCACCTCGTTGATGTCCCGGATGATGCCCTTGCCGGCCTCGTGCGTCACCTTGCCGGTGCGCACCATCTCGATCACCCGCTGGTCCACCGCGTCCCGGCGGGGCCGCGTCGCCCCGGCGTGCTCCAGCACGGCCTGGTATGCCGTTGGGGCATCCTCGATCGGCAGCGGGTTCATCCTCGAGGGCTTCTCGGCCCGCACTTTGGGAAGGACCTCGGCCGGATCGAACTCCTCGCCCAGTTGCACGCCGCCGGCCCAGTTGTCGGCCGAGACCCTCTCGTTGCCCTCGACGATATTGCCGGCCACGTATGCCTTGCCGAAGTCCTTGGGAGTGTCCTTGCCGCGCCTCGCCTCCGGTTTGAGGACCCGCCAGCCGATCGGTTGCGTGGTGGGGGTGACGGGGCCGGGCTTGAAGTAGTTGTTGATGATGTTGTAGTAGCTGTTGTGGTCGCCGCCATCCACCGTGCGGTGCCGCCAGTTGAAGATCACGTTGTTCACCAACGTGAAATCCCCGTCCATGCCCACTGAGGGATTTCGTCCGGTGTTGCACGCCCAGAGGTTGTGGTGGAACGTGCTGTTGTGCCCGCCGATCGTGCTGCCGAACGCGTGGTTGTAGGTGTCCAGCGCCTCGCTGAAGATCGACCACTGGATGGTGATGTTCACCGTCGGCAGTTTCAGTTCGCGCTGGCCGTCCGGCGGCCGATACATGTGCCGGTACATCGACATGTTCTCGTCCAGCCCCCAGCTGGCCGACACGTGGTCGATCATGATGTTGCCCACCGGGTTGCCGCCCAGCGAGTCGTCGCGGTCGGCGACGTTGGTCTGGCCGCGGCGGAAGCGCATGTGACGGATGACCACGTCGTGGGTGTCGATCGCGACGGTGGCCCCCGCCACGCACACGCCGTCGCCCGGCGCGGTCTGTCCGGCGATGGTGATATAGGGCGCGCGGATGCGGATGCGGTCCTTGAGGCGGATGATGCCCGCGACGTTGAAGACCACGATCCTGGCCCCGCCGGCCTCGCACGCCTCGCGGAATGTCCCCGGGCCGCTGTCCTCCAGGCTCTTCACGACCAACACCCGCCCCCCGCGTCCGCCGTGGCTGTACATCCCGCCGCCCCACGCCCCGGGGAATGCCGGAATCGCCGCCTGCGGGAGGTCCTCGGGCCTGGCGGCCCAGGGAATGTACCTGCGGCCGGCGGCCTGGTCCTTCTGGATCCACTCCTGGGCCTTTTCCCACGCCTGGTCGGATCGCCGGTCGGCCTCGCGCCTGCGGGCATCCTCCGCCGCCTGCAGCTCCGGCGGCACCGACGGATACTGCGCCCAGACCAGGCTCGCCCATGCCAACGCCAGCACTCCAATGGTCCTCATGTCATCTCCCGTCACTTCTCAATCGGCCCCTCACCATTTCTTCTCGCTGGCCGCCACGGCGATCGCCCGCCCCTGGTCGCCAACCGCACAATAGAAATGATACGTCACCGCCTCGTGGCGGATCAGCCACGGCTTGTGCGCGAAGGTGCTGTCCCACGGCTCCGAGGGCTCGATCAGGTGCTCGCCCTCCCACTTCGTCCAGTGCACCAGGTCATAGGAGCAGGCGAAGGTGTCAAACGCCCTGGGCTTCCAGGCGTGCCCGAAGTAGTACATCACCCACACCTCGCCCATGCGCACCACCTGCGGGTCGCCGCTGATGCCCTTGCCGTTGTCGATGACCGGCCCGTCGCCGTGGCGCGTCCAGTGCACCATGTCCTGCGAGACGGCCAGGCCGATCCGCTCGGTGGCCGGGCCTTCCTGTTTGGCGTTGTAGAACATCACGAACGGGTGGCCCAGCGTCTCGCCCGCATCGTGGATGATGGTGCTCTTGTACAGCGTCTTGCGCTCAAACGGCCGAGCGTCGGGGTCGGACGGCGACAGCACCGGGTTCTTCTCATATCGCCTCCAGGGCTCGGGCCGGTCGGGGTGCTGCGTCCAGGCCATGCCGATCGACAGGGGATCGGTCTCGTAGCCCTGCAGTGCCCCGCCCAGGTAGCTCATCCAGTACCGCCCGTCGTGCATGGCCGGCTTGTACGACCCGCCCCACGCGTGATCGACCAGCGCCATTCCGCCGGCCGCCTGCCAGCGGTCCCAGCCCGCTTCGGCAAACGGCAGCACCTTGCCCAGGGGCGTCCACCTCAGCAGGTCGTCGCTGGATGCCAGGTGCGTCTCATAGCCCACCTGGTTCATGCACGCGTAGAGCATGTACCACCTGTCGCCGAAACGATAGACGCAGGGGCAGTCGAGCTTCAGGCCCCCCTCGCCCTTGAGCACCACGCCGAACTTGTGCGGCGTGCGGGATCGCTCAAAGACGTCCCGCATGATCCTGGGCTCGACGGCAGGGGCGACGTGGGAGGACATGGTTCGCCGGTACAGTCTATCCAGGCGCCGTCGATGGCCGCGTCGGCGGCTTGACCGAATCGGCCAACGCCCTGCGCTGCTGGTCGTCAAGTACGCGAACCTGGATCCTGCCCATGGCCCGACGGAAGATCGCGTGTTTCTCCTCGGCGCTGCCCGCGTCCATGGCCTCCTCGCGGGCGGCGTGGAGGATGTCCCTGATCTGCCGCTGCTGATCCGCCGTCAACCCCAGGCCGGCCTTCGCGATCGTTTCCAGACGCAGGTTGGCCAGGTTGTAGGTCATGCCATCCTTCACCCCCTCCACCTGCGCCGGCGTGAGAACTTGGCCCAGTTTCCCGACAAACTCATCGTGCAGCCGCTGGAGCGTCTGCTTCACCTCGGCCGCTTGTGCCTTCAGTGCCTCGGCCCTGGCCGCATCTCCGGCCGACGACGCCTCGGCGGCCTGCTTTTCCAGATCCCTCAGCTTCGCGCCGTTGGCGTCATGCCACTCCCGCAGTTTCGGGTAATGCTCTTCCAGGATCTGCTGGACCTTCTGCTGCTTGTCGGGATCGCCCAACTGGAGCCGGGCGGCGATGTCGGCCGATCGCTTGCGGATGGCCTGGCGGTACCCTTCGTCGGCATCGGCCTGCTGGGCCGGAGCCTGGCCTGCCAGGACCAGCATCGCCACGGCCACAACAACTATCCTCAGGCGGATCATGGGGGATTCGGGTGGTCTCATTCGTGCTTCAGTTCCCCCTTGGGCACGTCGATCCCCAGCAGCACGGTCGGACGCACGCTGCGGGCGGACTGCCCGCGCAGGCGGACGTTGCGGGTGAGCCTGCCGCGCAGATCCAGGTACAGCCCGGCGCCGACATTGCCCATGCCCTCGATGGTCACATCCTGACTGTCGCGCACGGACAACACCGGTCCTTCCCCGGGAGCCACCTGCAGCCCCCGCTCCTCGATCAGCACGTTGCGACTCGTGGCGATCTCGATGCCGCCGCCGGCCAGCTGGCCCCGGCCGCCGATGGCCACGTTGCGGCAGTCGCGGGCGCACAGCAGCGACGGCTCATGATGCCCGTTGCCGACGATCAGCCGCAGGATCGCCCCTCGGGCCAGTTCCAGCCGCACGTTGCTCCGCAGATGCACCGTCGCCGTCAGCCACGTGCCCCGCGGCACCAGCACCCGGCCTCCGCCGGCTTGGGCGCACGCGGCGACCGCCGCGGAAATGGCGCCCGTGCAATCGGTCGTGCCGTCGCCCACCGCGCCGTGGTCGCGGATGTCCACCGTGAGCGCGGGAACCTGAACCGACGGCGATGGCGCGGCAACCGAACGCATCACAGGGCCGGTCCGGCCGCTGCGGCTGCCTGGATGCGTCTGTCGTGGTGCGCTCATGCGGCATCCTTCCAGTCGTTGATCACCCCGGAGCGATTGCGCAGCAGCGCCACGCCCGTCGCGACCGGAAACGGCCCTGCCTCTGCCTACAATCTAGCACAGGCGCCACCGTCCGATTGTGCGGTCCAGCGCAAAAGTTTTCCCATCCAGCGCAGCAACGGCGCCCCCCCGTGGCCTGCCCCCGCTGCTGGCGTTACAACTTCGCCCATGCGCCAGCGACTGCTGCTCGACCGCAACTGGCGGTTTGCCCTGGGCCACGCCGCCGACGCCTCACGCGACTTTGAGTACCTCCGCGACCGCTCGCTGGTGAAGGCCGGCGAGGCCCGCGGCGCCGCCTCGCCCAACTTCGACGACAGCGCCTGGCGGCCCGTCGATCTGCCCCATGACTGGGCGGTGGAACTGCCCTTGGACCCGGCCGGCGACAAGGAACTGTGCGACCACGGCTTTCGCGCCATCGGCCCGCAGCATCCCCAGCACAGCATCGGCTGGTATCGCCGCGCGCTGCACATCCCCGCAGAGGATCTGGGCCGGCGCATTCGCGTGGAGTTCGAGGGGGTCTTTCGCGACAGCGTGGCGTGGATCAACGGCCACCGCCTGGGCCGCCACGCCAGCGGCTACACCAGCTTCGGCTACGACCTGACCGAGTGCCTCAACTACGGCGGCAGGAACGTGCTGGTCGTGCGGGCCGACGCCAGCATGTACGAGGGATGGTGGTACGAGGGCGCGGGCATCTATCGGCATGTGTGGCTGGTCAAGACCGCTCCCGTGCACGTGGCGCCCTGGGGGGTGTTTGCCAGCAGCCTGGTTCGGGGCGGCCGGGCCAAGGTCACCGTCCGCACCGAAATCCGCAACGACGGCGATGAGTCGGCCGACTGCGTGCTGGTGTCGAGTCTCGTGGATGCCGGCGGCCGGCGAGTGGCCGAGGCGACCAGCCGCCCGCTATCCATCGGCCGGCGGCTGTTCACCGAGTGCGTGCAGCACCTGGAGCTGGTCCGGCCGCGGCTGTGGTCGTGCGAGGACCCGTACCTCTACCGGCTGCGCACCCGCATCGTGCGCGGCGGAAAAGTCGTCGATGAACTGTGGACAACCATCGGCGTGCGGCGGATGGAGTGGGATGCCAACGACGGCTTCCGTCTCAACGGCCGGCCGGTCAGGATCAAGGGCTTTGCCAACCACGAGGACCATGCGGGGGTTGGGGTGGCCGTCCCGGACCGCATTCACGAGATGCGCATCGCCAGGCTCAAGGAGATGGGCTGCAATGCCTACCGCTGCGCCCACAACCCGGCCTCGCCGGCGCTGCTCGATGCGTGTGACCGCCTGGGGATGCTGGTGTTGTGCGAGAACCGCGTCGCCGGCACCGGGCCGCAGGTTCTTGAGGACCTGGCGTCGCTGGTCCGCCGCGACCGCAATCACCCCAGCGTCATCGCCTGGTCGCTGGCCAACGAAGAGCACACCGTGCAGTGGGTGGACACGGGCGAGCGCATCGGCCGGGCCATGAAGGCGGTGGTGAACCGGCTGGACCCGACGCGCCCGGTGACGGCGGCCGTGCACGAGGTGACCGACAAGGGATTCGTGCGCGTGGTCGATGTGCAGGGGTGGAACTACATCCGCAAGGGCGACATCGATGCCTTCCACGCCGCCCACCCCGATCGCCCGATCCTCGGCACCGAGGAGTGCAGCGTGATGTGCACGCGCGGCGTGTATGAGAACGACCCCCAGCGCGGGTACGTCAGCGGGTACGACCTGAACGTGCCGTCGTGGGGCGTGACGGCCGAGACTTGGTGGACGTTCTACGCGGCCCGGCCGTGGCTGGCCGGCGCGTTTGCCTGGACGGGCTACGACCACCGTGGCGAGCCGGTGAAGTACAAGTGGCCGAACATCGCCTCGCACTTCGGAATCATGGACCTGTGCGGTTTTCCCAAGGACCACTACTGGTATTACAAGGCCTGGTGGCAGGACAGGCCTGTGCTGCACCTGTTTCCTCACTGGACCTGGCCTGGCCGCGAGGGGCGGCTCATCGACGTGCGGTGCTATAGCAACTGCGAGCAGGTCGAGCTGCGCCTCAACGCCCGCAGCCTGGGCCGTCGGGAAATCCTGCCCAACTCCCACGCGGCGTGGATGGTGGCCTATGAGCCGGGGATACTGGAGGCGGTCGGCCGGCGCGGCGGGAGGATCGTCGCCCGCTGCCGACGCCAGACGACCGGCCCGGCCGCGGCGCTTCGCCTGGAGGCGGATCGCTCGGTCATCGACGCCGATGGCGCGGATGTCGCCTGCGTGCGTGTCTCGGCGGTGGATGCGGCCGGGTGCGAAGTTCCCACGGCCGATCAACTGGTGCGGTTGGCGCTCACGGGCGCCGGGCGGCTGCTGGGCGTGGGCAACGGCGACCCCAGCAGCCACGAGTCGGACAAGGAGCCTCAACGGCGGCTGTTCAACGGCCTGGCGCTGGCGATCGTGCAGAGCACGATGTCCGCCGGGACGATTACGCTAACGGCAACCGCTGACGACCTCAGGCCGGCGAAGATCGCCATCCGCGCCCGGCGATGCAGTCCGCGGCCGGCCGTAGAGTAACCGCCGCTCAACGCAGGCCGCATGCCCGTGCCACCGGCCTCTTCCCCCAACGCCCAACTCGCAACTCCCAACTCACTTTGCCCTGCTGGCCCGGTATCTCGCCGGCGTCTCGCCGACCAGCGCACGGAACACCCGCGTCATGTACTGCACGCTGCTGAAGCCGCTCTCGCGGGCCACCTGCTTGATCGTCAGGCCGCTCATCGCCAGCAGCGTCTGGGCGCGGTTCAGTCGCACTCGCTGGATCTCGTCGTGGATGGTGCGGTTGAGGATGCGCTTCATCCGCTGCTGCAGCGATGCCCGCGACATGCCCATGAACCTGAGCACATCGGTTACCTGCAGTCCGCGGCAGGCATGTTCGCGGATGTAGCGCACGGCCGCGCTGACCTCCTCGTCCTCGCTGGCGATCGTGTCCGTCGAGCGGCGCGTCACCACGCCGCGGGGAGCCAGGCGGCGGATGCGGGCCGGCGGCCTGTGCCCCTCCATCATCCGGTCCAGCAGGGCCGCGGCCTCGTAGCCCACCTTTTCGCTGTTCACATCCACACTGCTCAAGGGCGGGATGGCCAGTTCGCACAAGAGCGGGTCGTTGTCGGCCCCGATGACCGCCACCTCGTCGGGCACCGCCGCCCCGCAGCGCCGGCAGGCGTCCAGCACCTGCAGGCCCCGCTCATCGTTGGCGGCCATGATGCCCGCCGGCTTGGGCAGCGACATCACCCATTCGGCCAGCCGCTCCTGCTCCTGCTCCCAGACCTCGGAGGCAGAGGGAAACAGGCTGTGGGTGCCGCCGGCCGCCTCGATCACCCGGCGAAAGTGGTCGGCCCGCTCGTCGAGAGTCGGGTTGGTTCCACGCGGCCGGCCGCAGAACCCGAAGTGGCGAAGGCCGCGGTCCAGCAGATGGCGTGCGGCCAGCTCGGCCACCTGGGCGTGGTCCACCGTCACGTAAGGAAAGGGCAGGCCGGGGACGATGCCGCGCAGGTTCACCACCGGCACGCCGACCTGCCGCACCACCTCCGCCAGCTCGGCTGAATGGATGCGCACGAGCATCCCGTCGCCCTTCCAGCCCCGGAGCCAGGCGGGGGGAGCCTCGTTCATCCCCTGCGGGCGAAAATACGTGCTCCACCCGCCGCGCTCGCGGTTATAGCGGGCAATGCCCGCCAGCAGGCCCCGTCCGTAGGAGCCGGTGGTTTCGATCAGCAGGGCGACGTGGCGCATGGCGATCCAGCAAGCCGTGACACAGGAAACCTGAAGGCTTGAATCTGCAACGCGGGCCCGTTGGTCATCTGTTCACCGCTCCAGTGTAACGCATCGTCGTTTCCGACGATATCATATAAGGCACTTACGAAAAGGCGCACCAAACCATGAGCCGGCGTGTGCGGAGTCTGCCCAGCGTGGCCCTGCTGATCGAGACGACGCGGTCCTACGGCCGCAACGTCCTTCGCGGCATCGGCGACTATGCCCGCATCTACGGCCCCTGGCTGTTCTATCTGCCCACCACGATGCCCGTGGTGTCGGTGCCGCCCGCCGATGAGTGGACCGGCGACGGCATCATCGCCCAGCCGCACCAGAACCAGGCGTTCGTCTCGCAGTTGGCCGAACTGTACCGACGCGGCATGCCCGTGGTTTCGCTGTCGGGCCCGCCGGGCGCGGGCGGGCTGCCGGCCGTACGCGCCAACCAGGACGCGGTGGCCGCGCTGGCCTTCAACCATTTCCGGGAACGCGGCTTCACTCGCTTCGCCTATTGCGCCATACCCTCTGAGCGCATCTGGCCGCCCACCGGCGAGTTGTTCCGTCGTCTGGCTGAGGAAGCCGGCTTTACCTGCGAAACCCATTCGGCGGGCCTCGACATGCAGGCGACGACCCTTCGCACCGCGCAGCTGGCCCAGTGGCTCAAGGGCCTCAAACGCCCGGTGGCCCTGCTGGCGGCCAACGACCTGCGGGCCCGCGAGGTGCTGGACGCCTGCCGGCTGGCGAAACTGCACGTGCCCGAGGAGATCGCGGTCCTGGGCGTCAACGACGACGAACTGATCTGCGAGATGGCCAACCCGCCCCTCTCCAGCGTCATCCACAACGGCCGCCGCATCGGCTACGAGGCGGCAGCGATGCTCCACCGGCTCATGGCCGGCAAGAAGGTGGCGGCCGACATCGTCGTCGATCCGCTGGGCATCCACTCGCGCCAGTCCACGGACCTGCTGGCGATCGAGGACCCGGAGATCGCCAACGCCGTGCGCTACATCCGCGAGAACGCCTGCCAGGGCATTCGCGTGGAGGATGTGCTGCAGCAGGTGGCCATGTCGCGCAGGGCGTTCGAGAAGCGTTTCCGCGCCGCGCTGGGCCGGCCGCCGCATATGGAGATCCGCCGCGTGCAGCTGGAGCGTGCCAAGGAGATGCTGGTGAACACCGACTACAAGCTCGAGCGCATCGCGGAGCTCACGGGCTTTTCCAGCGCCCAGTACCTGGCGGGTTTGTTCCATCGCGTGATGAAGGTGACGCCGGGCGCCTGGCGGCGGGCCGGGAGAACCCTCCCCATGCGCTAGCCCGCAAAACTTTTACGCTCGACCGCACTTGGGCCGGCCGCCGGCGGGCAGTAATCTGGTGTCGCGATCATGGATCAGCCGCTTGGCCAAGTCGGACGCCCCCTCCGCGCCATCACCTGGCGCAGCCTGCTGGCCGGCACGCTGGCGGTCGTCGCCGTCTGCGGTCTAACGCCGCTGAACGACTTTGTCTTCTCCGATACCAGCCTGTCGATGGGCTATCTGCCCCTGGCGGCGGTGGTGGTGCTGTTCCTCCTGATCGTGGCCATCAACGCGCCGCTGCACCGGTTTGCTCCCCGGCACGCCCTGTCCACCGGCGAACTGGGCGCGGTGGTGCTGATGACCCTGGTGGCCTGCGCGCTGCCCAACTGGGGGCTGATGCGCTTCCTGGTCCCCATGGCCGTCTCGCCGTTCCACGTGGGGGCCGGCGACGAGCAGTTCTGGCGCGCGTTCGTGGCCCTGGACCTGCCGGGCTGGCTGTTCGCCGTGGACAGCGTGCCCGCAGGCCGCAACGACCCGGCCGCCACATGGTTCTATCTCCGGGTGCCCGCCGGGCAGCACATCCCCTGGCGGGCGTGGATCACGCCGCTGGCCGCCTGGGGCGTGTTCGTCGCGGCCATGCTGGCGACGCTGGTGTCCCTGGCGCGGATGGTGCTGCACCAGTGGTCGGTCAACGAGCGTCTGCCGTTTCCGCTGGTGCAGGTGCAGCTGGCCCTGATCGACCCGCCGGCCCCGGGACGCTCGCTCAACGCCCTGTTCCGCAGCCCGGTGCTGTGGATCGGCCTGGGCACGGTGCTGGGCATCCACGGCCTGTCGATCCTCAACGCCTACCTGCCGCGGTACTTCCCGACCATTCCGCTGTCCTACGACCTGGTCGATGTCCTGTCCGAGGAGCCGTGGGTCTATCTGCGCGGGCGGGTCAAGCGGGCAGCGCTGTCGTTCACGGTCATCGGCGTAACATACTTCATCCGCTCCAAGGTCGCCTTCAGCCTGTGGGGGATCTACTTCCTGATGAACCTGGTGGGCGTGGAGTACCGCCGCCACCACAGCGAGCTGACCGGCGACATGTGGGCCGACCAGCACCTGGGCGCCTGCCTGGCGTTCGTCGGCGGCATCTTCTGGATCGGCCGACAGCACTGGGCGCGAATCCTCCGCAATGCCCTGGGCCTCGGCGGCGACTCGACCTGCCGCGTGTCGTTCTGGGTCGCCCTGGGCGGCGTCGCGGTGATGGTCGCATGGCTGATGGTCGTCGGCGTGCAGGGCTGGGTGGCCGGCCTGATCGTGGCTTTCATCCTGGCATCGCACCTGATCGTCTCGCGCGTGGTGGCCGAGACCGGCCTGCCCATCTGGCGCACCAGCATCGCCGCGGCGCAGATCTACCGGCATTGCCCCGTGGGCTGGTTCGGCGGGCGCGACATCTACTTCGCCGGCGTGTTCAACGCCCTGGGTCCGCTGACCACGCGAGACGGGATCATGGGCCACACGCTGCACGGCCTGGGCGTCTGCCAGGGCGCCGGCGTGGACGATCGCCAGCGTCGCGGCGTGGGGGCGGCCATCGGCTGGGCGCTGCTGCTGGGCTGCATCGTGGCGGCGGCCGCGACGCTCTGCTGCCATTATTCCTATCCCACTCCGCCCGCCCCCGACACGCCCCCGCAGCGCAACTACTTCGGGGCGGTGCGGATTCCCAACCGCGAACTGGCCGAGCCGCTCAAGAGCTTTTCGCAGGGACGCTTCGAGCAGACCGCCCACAGCTCGGCCCTTCACACGAGCATCGGCTTTGGCGTGACGGTCGTGCTCCAGGTCGCCTCGCTGCGCTGGGCCAACTGGCCGCTGCTGCCGGTGGGATATGTCACCAGCTACGGCGCGTTCATCGAGAACACCTGGTTCAGCATTTTCGTGGGGTGGCTGGCCAAGGTGGTGATCGTGCGGTTTGGGGGCGCCAGCCTCTTTACCAGGGCCCGCCCGCTGTTCGTGGGCGTGATCTTCGGCGAATCGCTGGCGGCGGCGGGGTGGCTGATCGTCAACGCGGTATTGGTGATGAACGGTTTTGAGTCGCGGGCGGTGCGGTTCCTGCTGTGAGAAGGCAGAAGTCGGAAGTCAGAAGGCGAAGGCGGGGCGATGGCGGAAAACAGCATCGACAAGTACGGGGCGGTCGGCGATGGCCGGTGCGTGTGCACCGCGGCGATCGCGGCGGCCATCGAGGCGTGCGCGTCGGCCGGCGGGGGGCGCGTGGTGGTGCCGCCGGGCGACTGGCTGACCGGGCCGATCGCGCTGCGCAGCGGCGTGGAACTGCACCTTCACGCCGGGGCGACCGTGCGCTTCACCGCGCGCTGCGAGGATTACCCGCTTGTCCTGACCGACTACGAGGGCCAGGAGGCCGTGCGGTGTATGTCGCCTCTGCACGGCCAGGACCTGGCGAACGTGGCCATCACCGGGCAGGGGGTGCTGGACGGCCAGGGGGAGTTCTGGCGGCCGGTCAAGAAGTTCAAACGCACCGAGCAGGAATGGGCCGAGCTGGTGGCGTCCGGCGGCGTCGTGGACGAGCAGCGCGGCATGTGGTGGCCCAGCCGCAGCGCCATGGCCGGTGCCAGCGAGGTGCGGCGGCTGCGCGACAGCGCCCGCCCGCTGCGGATCGAGGATTACGAACCGTACAGGCACTACCTGCGGCCGAACATGGTGAAACTCGCCGGCTGCCGCAATGTGCGCCTCGAGGGCGTGACGCTGCGCAACTCGCCGGCGTGGACGGCGCACCTGCTGCTGTGCCGGGGTGTGACCGTGCACGATGTGAGCATCCACAATCCATGGTACGCGGCCAACGCCGACGGCCTGGACCTGGATTCGTGCGAGGATGTGACGGTGCGCGATTGCCGCATCGACACGGGCGACGACGGCATCTGCATCAAGAGCGGCAAGGACGAGGCCGGGCGGCGCCGCGGCCGGCCAAGCCAGAACATCGACATCGCCAACTGCACGGTATTGCGCGCCCACGGCGGCGTGACGATCGGCAGCGAGATGTCCGGCGGCGTGCGCAACGTGCGGGTGCGCAACTGCATCTTCCGCGGCACCGACATCGGCCTGCGTTTCAAGAGCACCCGCGGCCGCGGCGGGGTTGTGGAGAACATCGACATCGCCAACGTGGCCATGCACGATATCCGCCACGAGGCGATCAGCCTGAACCTGTATTACATGGTGCGCCAACCGCGCCCGGAGCCGGTCGGCGAGCGCACGCCGACCTTCCGGGCGATTCACATGCGCAACGTCACCTGTGATGGCGCGGAGCGGGCCATGGAAATCCGCGGGTTGCCCGAGATGCCCATCGAAGCGGTGACGATGGAGGACATCCGCATCCGCGCACGGCGCGGCGCCAGCCTTTCCGATGCGCAACACCTCACGCTGCGAAACGTGCGGCTGGATGTGGAGACTCCGCCGGCCCTGCGCTGTCACAACGTCAGCGGGCTGAGGATGGAGAACGTCAGCGCCAGCGGGCCCGCGGAAACGCCGGGCGAAGTGGTGGGGGATTTGTAGAGGACGTGAGGACATGAACCCATTAAGACATGATCAGCGGCCGGACGTCGGCTCTTCATGTCTTCATGTTTCATGTATTCAGTGCACCATGCGCCAAGAGCTTCTCCTGCATACCGGCTGGCTCTTCCATCGCGGCGACGTCGCCGACCCCATCCCCAACGAGCATCTGGCCGTGTACATGTCCACCAAGGCCGGCTATGCCCGCGGGCCTGCAAAACGCGGCTTTGACGACAGCGACTGGCGGCCCGTCGATCTGCCGCACGACTGGTCGGTCGAAGGGCCGTTCGACGAGGGCAACTACCTCAGCCAGGGCTTCCTGCCGCGCGGCGTGGCGTGGTACCGGCGGCACTTCGCCCTGGAGGATACCGACCGTGGCCGGCGCATCGCCCTGCGCTTCGAAGGCGTGGCGACGCACTGCACGGTGTATGTCAACGGGCATCTGCTGGCGCGCAACTTCTGCGGCTACACGCCGTTTGTCGTGGAGATCTCCGACGTGGCGCGGTTCGGCGAGGACCTGAACGTCGTGGCCGTGCGCGTGGACGCCACGGCGATGGAGGGCTGGTGGTACGAGGGCGCGGGCATCTACCGCGATGTGTGGCTGGTCAAGACGCACGCCGTCCACGTGGCCGATGACGGCGTGTTCGTGCGGCCGGAGAGGCTTTCGCCAACAGAGTGGGACACGCACGTCCAGACGACGCTGGTCAACGCCTCCGACGCGGCGGCGACGGTGCGGGTCGTGTCGCGCATCGAAAACCTGCCCGCCGCGACCAGCGATGCGACCCTGCCGCCCCGAAGCACGCGGGAGGTGTTTCAGCGCATACCCGTCGTCAACCCGAAGCTCTGGTCGCTGGAGCAGCGCAACCTGTACTCGCTGCAGACGCGGGTCGAGCTGGACGGCCGGGCGATCGACGAGCGTTCGACCCCCTTTGGCTACCGCACGATCCGCTTCGACGCCGACGAGGGGTTCTTTCTCAACGACCGGCACGTGCTGCTCAAGGGCGTCTGCAACCACCAGGACCATGCCGGCGTGGGCGTGGCGGTGCCCGATTCGATCCACGAGTTTCGGGTGCGGCGGATGCTCCAGATGGGCGCCAACGCCTGGCGCTGCGCCCACAACCCGCCGAGCCGGGCGCTGCTGGACGCCTGCGACCGTCTGGGGATGCTCATCATCGACGAGACGCGGAACTTCGGCGCCGGCGACCCGGAGCTCGAGCAGCTTCGCACCATGGTGCGACGCGACCGCAACCACCCGTGCATCATCCTCTGGTCGATCTGCAACGAGGAGGCCGTGCAGGGCACGCCGGTCGGCGGCAACATCGCCCGCAAACTGGCCCACGCCGTACGCGAGCTGGATCCGTCCCGCCCCGTCACGGCGGCCATCAGCGGGGGGATCATGGAGGAGGCGGGCATCGCCGGCGCGGTCGATGTCATCGGCATCAACTACCAGCTGCACCTTTACGACACCTATCGCGCGGCCCATCCGAAGATGCCCATCGTGGCTTCCGAGACGCACTGCAACTTCTGCACCCGCGGCGTGTATGCCACCGACCCGCAGCGCCGGGTGTTCGGCTCCTACGACCGGGATGCCGCCGCGTGGGGCGCCACGGCCCGGGCCACCTGGCGCGCGGTCTCGTCGCGGCCGTACATCGCGGGCTTGTTCGCCTGGACGGGATTCGACTATCGCGGCGAGCCCCAGCCCCACGGCTGGCCGTGCATCAGCTCGCACTGGGGCATCGTCGATACGTGCGGGTTTCCCAAGGATGTGTTTTATCTGCACAAGGCCTTCTTCACGGCCGAACCGTTTGTCCACCTCCTGCCGCACTGGAACGATTGGCAGCGCGGCCAGCCCGTACGCGTGATGGCGATCAGCAACTGTGACGAGGTGGAACTGAGTCTCAACGGCCGGCCGCTGGAGCGCAAGGCGATCGACCCGATCGACATGGCCGAGTGGACCGTGCCCTATGAGCCCGGCGAGCTGCGCGCGGGGGCGTACCGCGATGGACAGCCCGTCGCGCGATGCATCGTGGCCACCACCGGGCCGGCGGTGGCGCTGGGCCTGGAGATCGACGCGGCGGCGGCCGGGCCGATAGCCGCCGACGGACGCCAGGCCGTGCCGGTGACGGTGTTCGCCACCGACCAGCAGGGCCGCCGCGTGCCAACGGCGAGCCACTTCGTGACCTTCGCGGTCGCCGGGCCGGGCAAAATCCTGGGCGTGGGCAACGGCGATCCCTCCTGCCACGAGCCGGACAAGGCCTCGGCGCGCAGTTTGTACAACGGCCTGGCCCAGGTGATCGTGCAGACCACGACCGCGCCGGGCGCCATCACGCTGGCGGCGTCGTCGCCGGGGCTGAAGCCGGCCGAGCTGGTACTGCCATCCACCCAGGCCCGGTCGATCCCTTCGGCGCCGCCGGCCGCGCCGCGCGTCTTGCTGCGCGATTGGCGGATGAGCCCGATCCTGGCAAAGCGCCCCGATCCCAACCAGAACTTCGACCAACAGGATGTCAACAACTGGCAGCCGGTGGATCCATCCCAGGGCCCGCAGGCCGCGTGGCCGGCCGGCGGCGGCTGGGCGCTTTACCGCACCACCGGCACTCTGCGCCGCGATGTGCGCCAGCGGGGCGGGCGGATCATTTTCCGCGAAATTCGCGGCCAGGCCCAGGTGTATGTCAACGGCGCAGCGGCCGCCGAAAAGCGCTGCCAGGCCCCCGGCGAGCTGATTGTGCTCATCTCCGCCGGGTGCGCGTCGGTGGCGATCACGGTGCTGGTGCACGCGAGCTCGGCGCCGGCCGGGCTTTGCGGGCCCGTCGAGGTGCTTGCCGGTATGGGAGCGTGATAGAAGGGGTGCAGGTTCCGGGGGCGAAAGCGAGGTGCATTCATGGCACGGCAGCAGACAACGTTGGGCGTGATCATCGGCAACCGCGACTTCTTTCCCGACGTGCTGGTGGGCGAGGCCCGCAAGGACATCGGCGCAATGCTCAAGCAGCAGCGCATCGGCGCGGTGATGCTCTCGCCGGCCGATACCAAACTCGGCGGCGTGGAGACCTGGGCCGACGCCCGCAAGTGCGCCGACCTGCTTCGCCGGCACCGCGATGCGATCGACGGAATCCTGGTCGTCCTGCCCAACTTTGGCGATGAGAAGGGCATCAAGGATGCGATCGTGCTCTCGGGCCTGGATGTGCCGATCCTCGTCCAGGCGTACCCGGATGATCCGGGCGCGCTGGGCGTGGCCCGCCGCCGCGACAGCTTCTGCGGCAAGATCTCCGTGTGCAACAACCTCAAGCAGGCCGGCGTGCGCTTCTCGCTGACTGACCGCCACGTGGTGCACCCCTGCGACCCGGCGTTTGCCGCCGATTTGGCCAGGTTCGTCGCCGTCTGCCGCGTGGTGAGGAAGCTGCGACGGGCACGCATTGGCGCGGTGGGCGCCCGGCCGGGAGCGTTCAACACCGTCCGCTACAGCGAAAAACTCCTGGAGCGCAGCGGCATCAGCGTGACGACGGTGGACCTCTCGGAAATCCTCGGCGCGGCACAGAAACTGGCCGACAACGACCGCCGCGTGAAGAACAAGCTCGCGCGCATCCGCGGCTACGCCCCGGCGCCCGGCGTGCCCTCCGAGAAGATGATCGCCATGGCCAAGCTCGGCCTGGTGCTGGACGATTTTGTGGCGGCCAACGGTTTGGACGCCACCGCCATCCAGTGCTGGACGAGCCTGCAGCAGAACTACGGCTGCAACGCCTGCACGGCCATGAGCATGATGAGCCAGAACCTCTTGCCCAGCGCCTGCGAGGTGGATGTGACCGGGGCCTTGTCGATGCTGGCGCTGTCGCTGGCATCGGGTCTGCCCAGCGCCCTGGTGGACTGGAACAACAACTACGGCGACGAAGAGGACAAGTGCGTGCTGTTCCACTGCGGCAACTGGCCCAAGGCCTTCGCACCGGACACGACCATCGCCAACGCCCCGATCCTGGGCTCGACGCTGGGCGTGGAGAACACCTGGGGCGCGATGGCCGGCCGCACGCCCGCCGGGCCGCTGACTTATGCGCGCTTCAGCACGGACGACGCGGCCGGCGCGATCCGCGGCTATGTCGGCCAGGGCGCGACGACCGATGATGAGCTCAAGACCTTCGGCCACCGCGCCGTGGCCCACGTGCCGCGATTGCAGCAGCTCCTGGCCTACGTGTGCGAGCAGGGCTTTGAACACCACGTGGCGGTGAACCCGTCGCATTGCGCCGACGTGATCGCCGAGGCGTGCGGAAAGTATCTGGGATGGGATGTCCATCGGCATGAATAGAAGGCCAACCACGGAGGCACGGAGACACGGAGAAGAAGGATGAGTGATGAAGGATGAATCCTGACCATGGCATTCACAGACGCGCAGCTTGAGCAGAAGAGCGTCGCGTATCGGCGGAAGGTGCTCCACGCCATCTACCACGCCGGCGCGGGGCACACCGGTGGCAGCCTGTCGTGCGTGGACATCCTGAACGTGCTGTACAACCGCGTGCTGAGGGTGTCGCCAGAGACGTTCGGCGATCCCGGCCGCGACCGCTACATCCAGAGCAAGGGCCACTCCGTCGAGGCGCTGTACGTGGTGCTGGCCGACCGCGGGTTCTTCCCGGCCGAGCGGCTACGGACGCTCTGCCGCGGCGGCTCGCCGTTTGTCGGCCATCCCACGCGCGATGTGCCGGGCATCGAGCACAACACCGGGGCGCTGGGTCATGGCCTGTCGTTTGGCGTGGGGGCGGCGATTGCCGGAAAGATGGACGGCCGGGATTACCGCGTGTTCGTGCTGCTGGGGGATGGCGAGCTGGCCGAGGGGTCCAACTGGGAGGCGGCGATGGCGGCCGCGCATTACGACCTGGACAACCTGGTTGCCATCATCGACCACAACACGCTGCAGATCACCGGCCGCACGCGCGATGTGTGCAGCAACGAGCCGCTGGATGAGAAGTTCCGGGCGTTCGGGTGGGAAGTGCGGACCGTCGATGGGCACTCGATTCCCGCGTTGACCGAGGTGCTGTCGCGCCGGCCGGGCGCGGGCATGCCGCTGGCCGTCATCGCCAACACCGTCAAGGGCAAGGGCGTGAGTTTCATGGAGGATGCGGCCAGGTGGCACCACGGCGTGCCGTCCGATGCCGAGTACGCGCAGGCCATGCGCGAGCTGGGAGGCCAGCCATGAGCGGGCCCGCCGCATCCATGTTTTCGCCCGCTGCCCAGGCCATGGCCCAGAGGCTGGGCCTGAAGATGGGCAGGCCCAATCAGGATGTTTTTGCCCAGACGCTGCTGGAGCTGGCAAAGGCGGATGCCAACGTGCTGGCCGTCACCAGCGACTCGCGCGGCTCGGGCAAACTGGGGCCGTTCGCGTCGGCCCTGCCGCGGCAGATCGTCGAGGTGGGCATCGCCGAGCAGAACCTGGTCGGCATCGCGGCCGGTTTGGCCAGTTGCGGCAAGACGGTCTTCGCGGTTTCGCCGGCGTGTTTTCTGACGGCCCGATCATTGGAGCAGATCAAGAACGATGTGTGCTACAGCGATCAGCCGGTGAAGCTGGTGGGGATCAGCGCGGGCGTCAGCTACGGCGCGCTGGGCTCGACGCACCACTCTCTGCACGACCTGGCCGCGCTGCGGGCGATCCACAACATCGACATCGTCGTGCCCGCCGACAACTTCGAGACGCGCGAAGCGGTGAAGGCCGCCGCGAAGGCGAGACACCCGGTGTATCTGCGCTTCGGCAAGGCGCCGATGTACGACCTGAAATCTGAGATTTCAGATTCGAGATTTGAGATCGGCCCGTCGCGTATCCTCCGCGACGGCACGGACCTGGCCTTCCTGGCCACCGGCGAAACCGTCGTCCACGCGCTGCTGGCGGCCGGGATGCTGGCGGATCGCGGCGTGTCGTGTCGCGTGCTGAGCCTGCACACAATCAAGCCGCTGGATTCGGCGGCGGTGCTGTCGGCCGGGCGCGGGTGCCGAGGAATCGTCACCGTGGAGGAGCACAGCATCCACGGCGGCCTGGGCGAAGCGTGCGCGGGCGTGCTGATGCAGGCGGGCGTGTGCGTGCCCATGCGCATCGTGGGCATTCCCGACGAGCACACCCACACCGGCAGCCAGGCGGAGATCTTCGCCCACTACGGGATCAGCATGGAAGGCTTGGCCGCGACGGCCGCGGAGCTGATCCGATGAACACCATCCTCGCCATCGACCAGAGCACCTCGGCGACCAAGGCGATCGTGTTCGATGCCGCGGGCGGGGTGATTGCCAAGGCGTCGGCCGACCACCGGCAGATCTATCCCCGGCCGGGTTGGGTCGAGCACGACGCCGAGGAGATCTGGCAAAACACGCTGGCGGTCATCGAGAAGGTCCGGCCTGTGCGCCCGCTCTGCCTCAGCATCAGCAACCAGCGCGAGACGGTCGTGGTGTTCGACCGCGCCACCGGCCGGCCGCTGCACAATGCCCTCGTGTGGCAGGACCGGCGAGGTGCGCCGATCTGCGCGGAGTTGACGGCGGCGGGGCACCAAGAGGAGGTCGCCCGCAAGACCGGCCTGAAGATCGACACGTATTTCTCCGCGTCCAAGCTCACGTGGCTCATGCGGACCCGGCCCGAGGTGGTGCGGGCTCTGGAATCGGGCGAGGCGCTGATCGGGACCATCGACGCGTACCTGGTGTACCGCCTGACCGGCGGCGAGGTCTTCGCCACGGACCACACCAACGCCAGCCGCACGCTGCTGTTTGATATCTCGGAACTGAAATGGGATGCCGACCTGTGCCGGCTGTTTGGCGTGCCGGTGCAGGCGGTGCCCCAGGTCCGCGACAGCACCGCCGGCTACGGCCTGGCGAAGCTGCCCGGCGGCGACCTGCCCATTCGCGGCGTCATGGGCGACTCGCAGGCGGCCCTCTTCGCCCACCGCTGCTTTGCCCCCGGCATGGCCAAGGTCACCATCGGCACCGGCTCATCCGTCCTGCTGACCCATTCATCCTTCATCCTTCATCCCTCATCCTTCCTGACGACCCTCGCCTGGACCCACCAAGGCCGGCCAACGTATTGCCTGGAAGGCATCATCAACTATTCGGCCGCGACGATCGCGTGGCTGAAGGACCAGTTGCAGCTCATCGGCGACCCGGCCGAGACCGAGACCGCCGCGGCGTCCGTGCCCGACAACGGCGGCGTGTACCTGGTGCCGGCGTTCGCGGGCCTCAGCGCTCCCTACTGGTCGCCCGAGGCGCGGGCGGCCATCGTGGGCATGTCATCGCACACGACGCGCAACCACGTGATCCGGGCCGCGCTGGAATCCATCGCCTACCAGATACGCGACGTGCTGGACGAGATGCACCGGGCCGGCGACATCGCCCTGGCGGCCATCCACGCCGACGGCGGCGCTACGTGCAACGCCTGGCTGATGCAGTTCCTGGCCGACATGACGGGCCTGGAGATTGTCGTGTCGCGCATGGCGGACTGCTCAGCGCTGGGGGCGGCGCTGGCGGGGATGCTGGGCATGGGTGTGTACAAATCGCTGGACGAGCTGGCCGCGCTGCCGCGTGAAACGGTGCGCTACAGCCCGGCGATGCCGCGCGAGCAGGCCGATCGGCTCCACGCCGGCTGGAAGCGCGCGGTGAAGCAGGTCCTGGCGGGGACGCGGGCGTGAACGAGAGGGATTTCACCTGGTCGGCACGCTGGATCGCCGCCCCCGATGGCGACGGCCGCCTGCCGCTGTTTCGCAAAACCTTCCGCCTTGCCGGCCGGCCGGCGCGTGCGGTCGTGCGCGTCTGCGGGCTGGGACACTTCGAGCTGCGCATCAACGGCGCCAAGGCCGGCGAGGACCTGCTGGAGCCCGGCTGGACCTGCTACGCCAGACGGTGCCTGTACGTTAAGCGCGATGTAACGGCCATGTTGTTGCCCGACGAAAATGTTGTTGGCGTGATGCTCGGCAACGGCATGTACAACGTCGCGGGCGGGCGCTATGCCAAGTTCAAGGGCTCCTTTGGCACGCCGAAACTCATCCTGCAACTGGACGTGCAACTGGCCGACGGAACGGCGACGATCTCCAGCGACGCATCGTGGCGGACTGCGCCCGGGCCGATCACCTTCTCCTGCATCTACGGCGGCGAGGACCACGATGCGCGCCTGGAGGACAGCGGCTGGGATGCGCCGGGCTTCGACGATAGCCGCTGGCGGCCGGCACTCGTGGTCGATGGACCGGGCGGGGCGCTTGTGCCGCAGGACTTTCCGCCGGTGCGCGCGATGCAGACCGTTGGGCCGATCCGCGTCAGCGAGCCATCCGCGGGCGTGCGCGTCTATGACCTGGGGCGGAACTTCTCCGGCGTGCCGGCGATCGGGGTTCAGGGCCCGGCCGGCACGAGCGTGAAGCTCATCACCGGCGAACTGCTGGACGACACCGGCCGGGTCACGCAGGAAAACACCGGCTCGCCCGTATCGTTCTCCTACACGCTCCGTGGCCGGGGCGTCGAGACCTGGCAGCCGCGCTTCAGCTACACGGGATTCCGCTACGTGCAGGCCGAGGGAGACGTCGCAGCGCTGCGGTCGCTGGAGGGGCGTTGGACGCACGCCGCAGTCCGCACCGTCGGCACGTTCGCCTGTTCCAACGACCTGCTCAACCGCATCCACGATCTGATCCTGTCGGCCGTCCGCAGCAACCTGCAGAGCATCCTGACCGATTGCCCGCACCGTGAGAAACTCGGCTGGCTCGAACAGACGCACCTGATGGGTCCATCCATCATGTGCAACTTCGACGTGTCGCGCCTCTACGCCAAGATCTGCGCGGACATGCGCGATGCCCAGCGCGACGATGGCTGCGTGCCGACCATCGCGCCGCAGTACACATCATTCAAAGCGCCGTGGGATGTGTTTGATGACTCGCCGGAGTGGGGCAGCGCCATCGTCCTGTGCCCGTGGCTGGCATACCGGCAATATGGCGACCGCGACATCGTCGCCGAAAACTACGACGCAATGCGGCGTTACGTGCGCTACCTGGACGGGCGCGCCGGCCCCGACGGCCTGATCGATTACGGCCTGGGCGACTGGTACGACATCGGCCCGGGCGATCCGGGCTTCTCCAGGCTCACGCCCAGGGCCTTGACGGCGACCGCGATCCATTACGCCGACCTGCGGGTGATGGCGCAGGCCGCGGAGATGTTGGGCAAGGCGGACGATGCCGCCGCCTATCGCGCCATGGCCCGGCGCACGCGGCAGGCTTTCGTGGCCCGTCGCTTTGAGCCGTCCAGCCAGACCGCCTGCGCCATGCCGCTGGCGCTGGGCCTGAGCGAGGACCCTGCACTGCTGGATCGCCTTGTTGCGGACATTCGCCGGCACGAGAACCACACGACGGCCGGCGATATCGGTTTCGCCTACGTGCTGGCCGCCCTTGCCGAGGGCGGACGCAGCGATGTGATCTTCGACATGCTCTCCCGCACCGATCCGCCCAGTTACGGCTGCCAGCTTGAGCGGGGGGCCACAGCGCTGACCGAGGCCTGGGATGCCAACCCGCGCAAGTCGCAGAACCACCTGATGCTCGGCCACGCCGAGGCGTGGTTTTGCCAGTGGCTGGCCGGGATTCAGATCGACCTGTCCCAGCCGCCCGGGCGCCAGATCACCATCCGCCCCACGCCCGTGGGCGATGTCGTCTGGGCCGCGGCCATGCACGATTCCGTCCTGGGGCCGATCGCCGTCCGCTGGGAACGCGCCGGCATGCGCATCAGGTACCACATCACAGTGCCCGCTCCGGCCACGGTGTGCCTGCCGGATGGCACGGTCAGGCAGGTCCCGTCGGGCGATCTGGCGATCTGACCGGCTCACCGGCCAACCCCAGGGCCGGATCATCGCGGAGCATTTCCTGCACCCTCACCGGCCGCTTGGTCTGCAGGCTCCGCTCCATCGCCGCCAGCACTGCGACCGTGCCGATGCCTTCCTGCAGGTCCGGCCTGGGCGTCTGGCCGGCCGCGATGCACCGGGCGAAATACTCGATGTAGTTCTGGTATTCGCCGGCGTGGTGGGTGCGGCCCTCGAAGCGGAAATAGTAGGGGGCCTGGTCCTCGAGGCTGTAGTGCCGCGGGCCCTGGCCGGTGAAGTGCGTGGTGTAGCGCAGCTCGCCGTAGTCGGCCTGGCTGACGCCCAACTCGCCGCGCAGCACGCAGGTGATGTGGCTGTCGCGCGGCGCGGGCACCGTCGGGCTGCTGAAGCATCCGCTCACGCGGGCGATCCGACCGTCGTCCGTCGCCATCACGAAGTGCATCGCGTCCGGGTGCGTCAGTCCCAGCTGCCGGCCGTTGTCCGTCAGCAGCCCGTAGCCCATGACTTCGGTCACGTCCGGCAGGTACCACCGCACCAGGTCCACCGGGTGGCTCAGGCCGCCGAAGAGCCACCGCAGCCCGCCGCCGCGGGCCCAGTTGCGCTGGAGGAACCACCGGTTATCCGCGTGGTAGTGGGCCTCGACCGAAAAGAGCCTGCCGTGTCGGCCGGCCTCGAAGTCCTCTCGCTGTCGCATCATCGGCGCGAAAAACCGGCAGCTCTGGCCCACAAACACATGCCGCCCGCTGCGCTTTGCGGCATCGAGCAGTCCGGGCGCGTCGGCCAGGTTGTCGATCAGCGGCTTGGTGCAGATCACATGTTTGCCGGCCGAGAGGCTCGCGGCGATGTGCTTCGCGTGCAGCGTGTCGGGCGTGTAGATGGCGATCACGTCGATGGTCGAATCCTCCAGCAGCTCTTGCATCCGCGTGGTCCAGCGAGGGAAGGAGAACTCGGCGGCGCGGTCCCTGCACAACTGCTCGTTCAGGTCGCAGATGCGCACCAGCTCCCACATCGACGAGGCCAGTGCGGCCGAGATGATGCTGCGGCCCTCGCCCAGGCCGACCACGCCCAGTCTCAGTTTCTCCACGTGACGATCCCGTTGAGGCGGCATTCCATGTTGGGCCAGCCGCCGGCCGCGCGGCCTTGCACGAGCGCGCCGGTTGCGTCGGCATCGCCGGCCACCGGCTGCGTCGGCTGAACCCGCTTCGCCACGGCCCTGCTGCCGATGCAGATGTCGCAGGCGGCGGCGTACATCCAGAAACTCTAGCTCCAGGAAGCGGCATCGACATTGCGGCCGGGCGTCAGGGCTTTGCGATCCGGCGCAGGTCTTGTAGGGCACGCTTCAGCGTGCGCCGCATCCCGGGCGTCCGCTGAAGCGGACCCTACAGATGCCGCAGTCTTGTAGGGCACGCTTCAGCGTGCGCCACATCCTGGCCGTACGCTGAACTGCGCCGCATCCCGGGCGTCCGCTGAAGCGGACCCTACAGATGCCGCAGTCTTGTAGGGCACGCTTCAGCGTGCGCCGCATCCCGGCCGTACGCTGAAGTGCGCCGCATCCCGGGCGTCCGCTGAAGCGGACCCTACAGATGCCGCAGTCTTGTAGGGCACGCTTCAGCGTGCGCCACATCCCGGCCGTACGCTGAAGTGCGCCGCATCCCGGGCGTCCGCTGAAGCGGACCCTACAGATGCTGAAGTCTTGTAGGGCACGCTTCAGCGTGCGCCACATCCCGGCCGTACGCTGAAGTACGCCGCATCCCGGGCGTCCGCTGAAGCGGACCCTACAGTCTTGTAGGGCACGCTTCAGCGTGCGCCGCATCCCGGCCGTACGCTGAAGTGCGCCGCATCCCGGGCGTCCGCTGAAGCGGACCCTACAGATGCCGCAGTCTTGTAGGGCACGCTTCAGCGTGCGCCACATCCCGGCCGTACGCTGAAGTGCGCCGCATCCCGGGCGTCCGCTGAAGCGGACCCTACAGATGCTGAAGTCTTGTAGGGCACGCTTCAGCGTGCGCCACATCCCGGCCGTACGCTGAAGTGCGCCGCATCCCGGGCGTCCGCTGAAGCGGACCCTACAGATGCCGCAGTCTTGTAGGGCACGCTTCAGCGTGCGCCGCGTCCCGGCCGTACGCTGAAGTGCGCCGCATCCCGGGCGTCCGCTGAAGCGGACCCTACAGTCTTGTAGGGCACGCTTCAGCGTGCGCCACATCCCGGCCGTACGCTGAAGTACGCCGCGTCCCGGGCGTCCGCTGAAGCGGACCCTACAGATGGCGCCGCATCCCGGGCGTCCGCTGAAGCGGACCCTACAGATGGCGCAGGCGAGTGGCCAGGTCTTCCACGGCAAGGCGCGGGCTGGAGAGAATCGGCACCGGCCGCTCGCCCGGCGGCAGGCTGTCCACCACGCGGGCCATCGACGCCTGGGCCAGCACGATCACATCGCACGTTCCGGCCAGGTCGCGCAGGGCGCCGCTGACCAGGGCATCGTGCCTGGCCCCCTCGCCGCCCATGACCGCCGCGAAGGCGCCCTGGACAACACGCGAGCAGAGCACGATGCGTTTGCCCGCGGCGGCCGCCTTGGCCTCGATCAGCGCGACCGTCGGCGCAAGCGTCGAGGGCAGCGTGGCGATCACGCCGATGCGGCTTCCCGTGGCGACGGCCTTCTCCGCCATCGGCTCATCCACCCGGAGCACCGTGGCCGCCACCAGCACCCGCGATGCCTCCACCGCCCGGCCCATCGACGAGCAGGTGACCAGGATGTGGCTGGCCCCCGCGTCGGCGGCCGAGATCACGTGGCCCACCAGCCTCCGGGCCGTGGCCGCCGGCGTGCAGCCCTCGCGGATGATGTCGCACAAAAGACTCTCATCGACCATGTTGAAGATGCTCGCGGTCGGCAACAGCTCGCCGGCCAGCGTCTTGAAGATCGGGATCATCGACGGCGAGGTGTGGATGAAGGCGATCTGCGTTGGCATGGTTCACTCCGCGGTAGGGTCCCAGTCGTCCGCGCCGCCGAGGATGTTGCGGATGGTGTACTGCTTCGCCTCGGAGTCGCGCAGCTCCCGCGACCAGGGCACGCGGCCGGCCCGATTCGCGCCCGGGCCGGTGCACTGGTACTCGGCATATCTCGCCGTCTTCTCGTTTTCCACCTTGCCCCAGTTATGCCAGCCTTCGGGGCGGATGTGATCGCCCATCTGGCAGCGAATGAAGGCGACGGCCGCGAATGGCCGCCACGGCCTGCCCAGGTACGCCTTGTCGCCATCGCCGGTCAGCCGGCAGTCGAGGAACACGAAGCCAAACGGCTGGTTTTCAGGCGTGCTGGCGGCCGTGATGTAGCCGCCGTTCTTGCTGTGGACGATGCAGCCATCAAACACCGCCGTGCCCGCGCCATAGATAAAATCCACTCGTCCGTCGATGTAACAGTCGCGGAAATAATGCCGGCCGGCCTGCGAGCGGAGCGTGTCCTGCCAGCCCAGCAGGTTGCAGTCGCGGAGGACCGCGCGGTCGCCCTGCAGGCGCAGCGCCAGCGCCTGGCCATGGTCGCCGGAGGTGTTGCTGAACGTGATGTTCTCAGCGCGGAACCCATCACCGAGTACCACGACGCCGATGCCGTTCATCCCGCGCAGGACATTGGGCGGGATCGGGTCCTGCACGTTCAGGGCGTAGGTGAGAGACGTTGTGAGATGATGGTCGCCGATGAAGCTGATGTTGGGCTTGTGCCTGGGCACGACGATCTGGCCGAAGTACTTGCCCGGGCGGATGCGGATGGTGGTGCGGTCGGAGTTGTTGTCGGGGGCGGCGGCGATGGCCTCCTGCACGGTGCGATAGTCGCCGTTGCCGTCGGCCGCGACGGTGATGGTCCTTGCGCCCCGGGACGCGGCTTGCGTGGCGGCGACAGCCGTGGCCGGCCGCGACGCTGCTGGCGCCGTCGCAGCGACGGGCCGCGTGGTGGGCGGCGAGTACGGCCGGCGGTATCGCTCCAGCTCCGGCACCACTCGCCGCAGTTCATCCTCCACCCGCGAGCCGAACATCGCGCCGCCGGCCGCGTTCAGGTGCGTCCGGTCATCGGGTGGCTCGATCAGCCCACAGCCATCAGGCCCCAGCGACTCGTACACGTCGATGGACTTGGCATGCAGGTCGATCAGCGGAACCTTGCGCTCGGCTGCGACGCGGCGAACCGCCTCCGCGTAGGCCTCGAGCGTCGGGCGAATCGTGTGCCACTCGGTCCACCGCCGCCGCTCCAGCGGCGTAACCAGCACCGGCTTGATGCCCGCCGCGCGGGCCTCGTCGATCATGGCGCGCAAGTTGTCGCGATAGGTCGTGGCCGCGTCGGTTTCACGCTCGCGACCCTTGCCCGGCTGGTCGTTGTGGCCGAACTGGATCAGCACATGATCCGGTTTCGCCGCCAGGACTTTGGCCCAGTGCCCCTCGTCGCGAAAGCTCTTTGTGCTCCGCCCGCCCTGCGCGAAGTTGAGGCATTGCACGTCGTCGCGCAGTCGCGCGGCGAACCCCGCGCCCCAGCCGGAGGTGTCGGCCACGGTGGAATCGCCGGCCAGAGCGATGCGAAGCGCCGGTCGCGTCGTCTGGGCAGATCCCACGGATGCAACCGCGGGCAGAACCAGGATGGTGATGATCACGGCGTGATTCATGATCCGCGCTCCACCAGGCAGAAAAAGTCAGGCCCGCCGATCTGCCCGCCCTTGAAGACCATCTCGATGCCGTCGGCCGGCGAGCCCGGGGCCGACACGCGGCACAGCGGCGCGCCACGCGTCAGCGGGGCGATCATCTCCATCGATTCGATTCCCAGCGCGCGGGCGACGTGCCCGGATGTGTCGCCGCCGGCCACCACCACGCGCTGCACCCGTGTGCATTCCAGCAGGTTCTGCAGGATGCAACCCAGCAGCGGTCCCATCTCAGATGCCACGGCCGGATCGAACGGGCCACTGTCGATGATGACGCTTCGTCCCCACTTCAGGCGCATCATTGCGCAATCGATGGGCGTGAAGTCGATCGGGGCCTGCTCAAACCCGTGGTCCAGAGCCCACTGCACCTGCCCGGCCGTCACCGGCGAGCGGCTGCCCGAGACGACCACAATGGGCTCGACGGGGCCGGGAGGCGTGAACGTTGCAGTCGTGTCGCCCCAGTGCGCGCACAGCGCGGCCTCCACGCCCGATGAGCCCACGACAAACAGCGGCCGATCAGGCGAAGCATGGCGCGCGATGAGCGATCCCACGGTCGCCAACTGGTTCTCGTGGAGCAGGTCGATGAGGATGACCTGCGCGCCCGAGGCGACCAGCGCGTCAAAGCGCCGCTGCATCTCGTCGGCCGGCAGTTCAAGTTGCCGCACGTCAAACAGCGCGATGGACTTGTCGGTCTGCCGGGAAAGGTGCAGGCGCAGGTCGGCCTCGTCCATGGGCGTGACGGGGTGTCGGCTCATCGAGGGATGGCGGTCGAGGCGCACCGGCTCCTCGCCGCCGCCCACCACCGCGAAGAGGTTGCCGAAGACACAGTGCCGGCCGAGGTCCGGCGCGCCGACGATCACCGGCACAAAGCGACAGCCGAACACCTCCATCCCCACATCAATCGCCCGGCCGATGCTTCCGACCCGCGGCGAGGAGTCGAACGTGGAACAGACCTTGTAGTGCACGATCGGCGCGCCCAGATCGCGCAGGGCCGCGAAGGCGGGCCGAAGCGTCCGCTCCATGTCCGGCGGGCTCATCGACCGCGCCGTGCTGGCCACGCCAAAGGCGCGCAATCGCTCGTAACGCGCCAACTGCCCGGCCGTCGGCGGCGAGGTGAACAGCACGGTCCGCAGCCCACACACCGCCAGCGACTCCATGGCATCGGTCGAGCCGGTGAAATCGTCGCCCAGGAAACCGATCAGCAGTTCGCTCATGCGCCAAACTTCCGCATCTGCTCGCGCAGTTCCGCGTGCTCCCGGGCAAAGTCATCCAGCGAGATGCCTTTCACCGCCGCTTCCCACGCCTGGCGGATCGCCTCCACGCCCGCGGCCGGCCCCATCGGGTGGGCCATGATCCCGCCGCCGGCCAGGTACAACAGGTCGATCGTGCGCGTTCGTCGATACGTCTGCGGCGCCTGCAGGCCGGTCTGGCCCGACGAGACCACCGGCAGGATGTACCGCCCGCCCAGCAGCGGCCGGCGGCACGCCTCGATCGACCGCACCACCGAGTCATCATCCTCCCAGAACTTGTTGGCCAGGCCGTTGACGTGAATCTGGTCCACGCCGGCCAGCCGCCAGAGTTTCTGGTAGGCGCAGAAACCCACGCCCAGCATCGGATGGCGATTGAGCATCCCCCAGCCGTTGCGGTGCCCGTGCACGGCCATCGCGCCCTGGTCGCAAATCTTCTTGACGCCGGCCAGCCCCACGCTGTTGAGGCTCACCATCACGGCCGAGCCGCCAGCGGCAACGACCTTCTCGTAGTGCCGCAGCATCGCGTCCAGCTCATCGCTGATATGGACCGCGTACATCACCTTCTTCCCGGTACGCTGGGCGTGGTCATCGATCACCCTCATCACCGCATCCACCCGCAGATCGAACGGGCTGTGGGGCGGGTCGGCCATCAGCTCGTCATCCTTGATAAAGTCGATGTCCGCCTCGGCCAGCACCTTCACCAGTCCGGCCGTCTGGTCGGGCGACAGGCCCACGCTGGGCTTGATGATCGTGCCGATCATCGGCCGGCCCTGCACGCCGGTCAGCCTGCGGGTGCCGTCGATGCCGAATCGCGGCCCGGGGAACGCCGCGCCAAACGACGCCGGCACCTCCAGGTCCATCAGTTTCAGCCCGGAAAACTCGGCCAGTTCATAGAGATTCCCGGCGATGGTCGAGACCAGCGCCGGCAGGTTGGGGCCGACATTCTCAACCGGCCAGGAGATGACGACCTCCGCGCGACGATACGATCCAGCCCGCGGGCGGCTGCCCGGCAGGGCGGGGCTCTGCGCGGCGTCCAGCTCGGTGATGCGCTCGACGCGGGCGCGGAATCGCGCGCGAAGCTCATCGGTCTCGCCCGGCACCGCGACGAACGTCCCCGAGGACTGCTCGCCGGCCAGCACCTCCGCCGCCTGCGCCACCGGCAGCGGCGTCTCCACGCGGTAGGTCGCGATGATGCGCTCCGACGCCATACGCCCTCACCTCGTCCAGTTCTTCCTCAGGTACTCGATGTAGAACATCGCGTTCTCGACCGGCACGTTGCTGGGGATGTGGTTGCCCACGGCGAAGAAGAAGCCCGGGCATCGGAAAGCCAGCGGCAGCGTCGCGTCGATCTGCTGTTTGATCTCGTCCCGGCCGCCGAAGGTCAGCGTGCGGCAGTCCAGCTTGCTGCCCATGATCACATGGGTCTTGCCGAACTGCTCGACGGCCGCCTCCAGCGACACCACCGGCTCGAAGATGAACCCGTCGGCGCCGGCCGCGGCGATGTCCGGCAGAAACTGCGTCCAGTTTCCGTCCGAGCAGTATAACACTTTCTTGCCGGCCTTCTTCAGCACCGCCCACAGCGCCGCGTATCGCGGGAAGATCGCCCGGCGGTAGAAGTCCGGGTGCATGAACGGCCCCTCGGTCCAGACCATGTCGTCGTGGCAGATGAACACCTCGATGCTGGTCTTGGCCTGGGCCCGGTAGTAGTGCATGCTCAGGCGGAAAAACGAGTCCAGCACCTTCTCGAACTTCGCCTGGTCGGCGGCCGCCTCCAGCAGCATATCCCACCCGAACGCCTCGATGGCGCCCGATACGATGGTCTTGTAGTATCCGCCGGGAAAGACCTGGTTGGGCCGCTTGAGGCGCACTCGCTGGGACTCGGCCTCGTACCACTGCACCAGCGGCTCGTGGGCGGGCGCGCCATATTCCTTCTCCGCGTCAAACGCCCACACCTGCTCCACATCCGTGAACGGCGAGGGCTTGGCCATGCGCCTGTCCACCCCGCCCTCCAGGAAATCCGCGTGGCCCATGTCCGTCACGCGCCCGCGGTCGGCCCACTTCACCGGCCCGTCGTTGGTCGCCCAGATGAAGTCCATGTCCCAGCGGTCCTCGAAGCACGCCAGGTCCGGGCGCGTCTCCTTGAGGTGGCGCTTGAGCGCATCGTTGGTGCAGTAGTCCGTATGCGCCAGCCGCGGCGTGGGACGCAGGTGGATCGTGTCGATCCCGATCTGGTAGCTCATGCGGCAAACCCATTCATTCAATGACCCATTCATGGATTCATTCAATGAACGACTGAATGAACCAATGGATGAATCGCCGGTCAGGCCTTCACGGTCGGCGCGACGAGCACGCCCATGCGGCGAAGCTGGTACTCGTACGCCCAGTCGCGGCCGGTCTGACGCCACGCCTGCGGGCCGTACCAGGTGAGTGCTTCGTTGGCGTTGTGCACCGCGCCGAACGCGTTCACCCGGTTGCCGTAGGCCGTGATATCCAGCCGGTGCTGGCCGTCGAGCCGGCCCAGGTTCAGCTCAAAGGGCGCGAAGGCGATCTTGCCGGCCGGCTTGCCATCCAGATCCACGCTCAGCAGCGGCGCCTTGAAGCGCGGCACCTCCAGCAGCGTCTCCCTGCCGCTTCCCTCGACGGTGCAGTGGTAGGTGACGTTCCCCGCGTAGAACGGCAGGCCCTGGCTCGTCCAGTCGCCCCAGGCCAGCTGTCGCACCGGCGACGTCAGCCTCGCCTGCCGCCCGGCCACGCTCACGCCGAAGTCGCCCAGCAGGTAGCACCACTCCACGTTCGTCTTGCGGGTGAAGGGGATGGTCAGTGTCAGCTCGTGCTCGCCGGCCGCAATCGTCGGCAGGGCAACCGTGTGGATGTCCTCGTCCACCCACCAGCCCGTGACCGTGCTGGGCACGCTCTTGCCGTCGAGCTGGACGGACACTTCTGCCGCATTCTCCAGAGCCAGCGACGGCGCGGCCACGTCCACGTCGCTGTGAATGGCAAAACGCAGCTGCAGCAGCGCCGCCACCGGCGCCGGCGCGGTGTCGGTCCAGGGCTGGGCCATGTGCCCGCCCCGCGGCGGCAACCCCAACTGCCCCCGTGCCTTGTTGTCCAGCCGCAGGATTTCCTCAACCTCCTGCCAGGGCCCGTCATCGAGCCGCCACTCGGCCTGGTCCAAAAGCAGCACGTTGGGTTCAGAGAGGGTGACGGGAATGGGAGCAGGCAGCAGGCCGCAGGCGGTTGGCGGCAGGGCCGGCTCCGCCGGCTGCTGCTTGGTTCCCGGCTTCCGGCTTCCGGCTTCTGGCTTCAGGGTGAGAAGCGCATGGCCATGGGCGGTGAAACTCCAGGGGATCGTCGTCCAGCCGGCTCCGACGCTTGCGGGCACCTGGCGGCTCTGCCCGGTCATCGTGTCCAGCAGCGTCGCCTGCCATCTTCCGCGAACGCGTATCTGCGTGTTGTTCCGCGGGCGCGAGCGGTCCGTGTTGCACAAAAACAGGTGCCGCGACTTCCCGTCGATGCGCATCTGGTGCAGCAGCGAGTCGGCCGGCGAGCCGTCCTCGTGCCGCACGCCGACCTCGCGGAACGGCTCCAGCGCCGCCAGCACCGCCGTCCGCGTGAACGCAACCGTCTGGCAGCGCGCGGCCAGCCGTGCCGGCCGCTTCGAGGGAGCCGCATCCACCAGCCCCGGCACCTGTCCGGCGAAGATGACCGTGCCACCGCCCTTCGCGAAGCTCTCCAGCCGGTCCAGCGTCGTCGAGCGGATTGTGCGAAGGGCCGGCACCACCACCGCGTCGTATTTCATCTGTCCCACGGCCAGACGCCTGCCCTTCTGCCGCGGGCACTGGCTCGGCAGCAGCGCCTCGCTGATATAGTCGAAATCGATCAGCCCGAAGCACAGCCACCGGGTGATGTCCTGGAACATCTGCTCCTGCTCCTGGGCGAGCATCCGGTTGTGCTCCGCGGGCCCGAAGCTCAGCCATGACGACTCGATGGGATGAACGACCCCCACGCGCACCTGCGGCAGCCCCCGCGTCAGCACCGTGTTCAGCCGCGCAAAGTGGTCCTCCACCAAACGGTACTCCCGGTACCACGGCGACTGGTAACCGATGGCCGCCGGATAGTCGCGCTTGGACTCGCCGGCCATCGACTCCCACGCCAAATGCGGCACGCGCACCGTCACGCCCAGCGCCGCCTGCCAGTCGCCCTGGGCCTTGTGGCCCACGAAATCAAAGTCCCAGTTGGTCACGCCATACAGCTCGCTGAGGACCCCCGGCCGGCCATACTGCCGCGCCACGCTCTGGGCCTGCCTGGCCGTGGACAGCTCCATGCGATCGCAGAGCATGTCGATGCCGGGCAACTGAAACGCCCGCAGGCCGCGCATCGCCTCGCCCACGGCGCGGGTCTGTCCGTGCAGGCTTTCCTCGCTGAGCATGTGTCCCGTGAGGGCGATGCCGTGAGCCTCGCACCACCGGGCCAGCACATCGCCGAACGCCGTCGCGAACCGCTCGGCCGTGTGGTCGTGGTAGCGCCATCGCACCACGGACGCCTTGCCCTCCGGCAGATCCCAGAACACCTCCGGCAGATGATCCTCCAGCCGCTGGCCGTAGGCCTGGAAGTAGGTGTGCAGGAAATCGTCGGTGAACGGAATGGTCAGATCGCGCGCCTCGTCGGCCCGCAGAAACGCCGCCTTCTTTGCGAACTGCGGCTCGTCCGTGAAAATCGCCGGCACGACCTTCCTGAAATACTCTCCCACCGCCGCCGCATAGCGCTCGTGGGTCACCTCGATGAATCGCTCGATGGCTCGCGCGCTGAAGGTGTCCACGTAGGTCTGGTTGTTGAACCACGAGGTCTCCGTGGCCTGCTGCAGATACGCGTACCACACCCGGCCGGGGGCAGGGGCCTTTTCCGTCTCCTTCAGCCGGCGATAGGAGGCCAGCCGACCGCTCTTGAGCACCACGTGGTATCGCGCCAGCAGCGTGCCGTTCTCGTTGCGGGTGCCGGCCGACGCCTGGCCGTAGGGCACAGCCGTCCAGAGCAGGTAGCGCTGGCGATACTGCTTGTCGCGCGTGACCAGCCCGCCGGCAAACCCCGACGGCCAGCGGTCCTCGTCGTAGAGCCACGAGAGCATCGATTCCTCGGCCGCCTTCCTTGTGCAGGCGACCACGGCTTCCATGAACTGGCTGCCCACGTACTCCACCGACAAGCCCGTCCGCGAGTGCATATGAAACCCGCCAAAGCCCATCTGCTTGAACTGCTCGATCTGCCGCAGCAGCCGCGCGATGTTCAGGTTCGAGTTCCACGACCAGAACGGCGTGCCGCGGTACTCGGCCGTCGGGCTGGTGAAAAGCGACAGGTCCAGTTGAGCCGACTTGTTGCGGGGATAGAGGCAAAATGCGCGTGGCTTGGCGGGCATGGGTTTCTCCTGTCAGCAGGGCGGGATTCTAAATCAGTATGCCCTTTTGCCACAGCGACCGGCCCGCCGCGCGCCGCTTCGTCCAAGCGTTTGCGCTGTTTCTGCAACGCCGGCCGCTGAAGCAGGGGGCATCGCGTGCTACGCTTGGCCTGGACATGCTCGCGGCATTTCTCATCGCGTTCCTGGCGGTGGCCGACGCAGTGCCCGCCACATCGCCGGCTGTGACTTGGACCAGCCCCGCCACCGGAGCCACGCTGACCGGCCGCCTGCGTCTGCCGAAGCCCTCGACCCGCCCGCTGCCAACCGTCGTGTACCTGTGCAATCTCTCGGTGCCGCGCCTGGGCCAGGATACCGACGAGGCGATCACCGCCGATCTGGTCAAGTCCGGGCACCTGGTGCTCGTGCTCGATTACGCGCGCCATCCCAAGGCCCTCTCGCCCGACCTCAGCGCCGACCTCCTCAAGATCCGCCAGGACATCGCCGGCAAGAACCGCATCCTCCTGGCCGACCAGAACGTGGACGTCAACCGCCTGTTCATTTTGCCCGAGGGCTTCACGCTGAAACGCGATGTGGAGTTCTATCGCGACGGCGGCCGCGTGCTGGCGATGGACATCATGTACCCGTCGCGGCCGAAGCGGCCCGTGCCGCTGCTGATGGAAATCACCTGCGACAACGCCAACCGCATGGGCAGCTTCTCGCTGCTGTACTGCCACGACACGCTTCTGGAGGGCGGGCTGGTCGCGGGCTTTGCCGGGGCGATGATCGACCATCCCGTCGCCCCGCCCTACAGGGGCATCGACTCGATGCCGGACGATCTCCACAAGCTCAAGGCCGCCGTGCGAACGCTTCGGGCCATGGGCAAGGAACTGGGCCTCAGCGGCGACATCGCCGCGATGGGCTTTTCGCGCGGCAGCGGCATGGCCGCCATGCTGGCCGCCACGGGCCATCGGCCCGACCTGGAGGGCGACGGTCCGCATCAGGGCATCTCCAGCCGGGTGCAGGCCGCGGTCGTTCACGGCGGGCGGTTTGACTATCTTAACTTGCGCGCGGATGACCCGATGCGGGCACGATTCGAAAAGGCCTGGGGGCCGCTGGCCGAAAACCGCGACTCCTGGGCGCGCCAAGGGGTGATGCACTACCTCGGCCCGGATGCCGCGCCGATGTTCCTGAACACCAGCGACGCCGAATCGGCCGAGTTTCGCGATGGATTGGCCCATTTGGCGGCCCGCCTCAAGGAACTGCAAGTCCAGCACGTGTATCGACAGGATGCCGACGGCCGCGGCCACCGTGTGAGCACCGACACCGGGACGCTTGCCGAGATGTACGGCTTTCTGCGGCGGCACTTACGCTAGATTGCAACCGTATTGCGCATAATCGTAATGGCCGCCGCAGAAACATGGTGTAGATATGAGTGACGGGCTTGATCGGAAGCGTGGGCTGTGGAGGGTGAGAGTGACCCCCGGCCACATGCTCCATGTCTTTCCTGGGAGAACGGTATGCGGAGCAAAACTTTAATCGCTGCGGCGACGGCCGTCGCCGCCGGCTTGGCATCCAGTGTCGTGGCGGCCGTGCCGAATATCGTGCTGAAGGCACAGGCGGATGCAGAGTTCCGGGAGCAGAACCCTGAGACAGCGCGCGGCGCAAGTGCGCCCACCAACACAGAGCTGGCTGTGCGCGTTACCAGCGGCCAGAACACCGGTTTCCTGGTCCGTTTCGACCTCACCGGCGTGACGGTGGCCGACATCCTTTCCGCACCCGTGGTCGATTTGCGCTTCTACAGCCGCAACGCCGGCTTGGGCGGCACAAACGCCGGCGGCATCAAAATTTACGGCCTCAACCCCGCCAATCCGCTGGCCAGCACCTGGGATGAGACGACCGTGCACTACCGCGATGCCGGCGACGCTTTTCCGATCGTCACCGGCAATCACCCCAACAGCCAGCCCAGTCCCGGAATCGTTGGTCCCGGTCAGCCCCCGCCCGTCGCCCCTGTCTATGTTTCAGGCGGCCCCACCTGGAACTCCGACCCGAACGACCCTACGAGAGTTCCCGGATTGCGCCATGAGAATCCGCCCTACAGTGCCGTTGCCGAGGCCACGAACACCACCCGCTACAACAACAATCTCAACAAGTACAATGCGGACGTGGCCGACGGCCTCCAGGATGGCCTGATCAGCGGAACGCCCTACACCTACGAGACCTACATCAATCAGCCGGCCTATACCCAGCAGACGGTCACGGGTACGTATCCAGACCTGGCCAGCTATGACCGGCCGCTTTATACCGTGGACCACCCCCGCAAGTACGAGGATGGCGTGACCGATGCGCCGGGCGACGTGGACCCCACCCAGACCACCTTCCTGGGCTATCTGAACTATGACGCCAAGAATCCATCGCGGCCGGCCGGAACCATGTTCTCCTTCACCACGCTGGTCGATTCTCCGGTGACCATGGCCAGCGAGGTCGCGGCCAACCAAGCGGCCCTGGTCAGCTACCTGGTGGCCCTGGTCAACGGCGGCTATACCCATGCCAACTTCCTCGTCTTCCAGAAGAGCCAGTTCACGGGCGACCCGTATAACGACCCGTTGCCAATCCGTAGCGACAACCTGATCTTCGCCTCCAAGGAGTTCCAGCCCACCGGCGGAAACGTCGGCGACTGGGCGCCGGAGCTGGTACTCATCCCTGAGCCCGCCAGCCTGACCGTGCTGGGCTTGGCTGCGGCCGGGATGCTCCGCAGACGCCGGTGAAGGGCTTTGGCAAATACTCCGATCCACTTTCATGGCACCCATGGCGATCCCGTGGGTGTCTTTCCTTTTCGGCTTTTCCCTTTGCCTTTTTCCCTCTCCCCGCGTGCTATTCACCGCCGGACCGTATCTTGTGTTGCTTGAGGTAGCCCATGACCACTGAATCCCCAACCACCTCCCGTCCGCGATGGCGCCTTGGCTGGTTCCACGTCGTGGCACTTCTGGTCATCGCGGCTCTGCTGGCGTGGCACTTTGGCCTGTTCACACGCACGCCGCGGCTGGCCATGGTCACTTCCGGCGAAGGGCCTTATTGGGATGCGGTCATCGCCGGCGCCGACCACGCCGCCAGGATCTACGACGTGAAGGTCGATGTGATTCGCGTCCCGACCAAGGCCGATGTGCAGAGCGGCAAGATCCGCCAGTTGCTTGCCATGTCCTACGACGGCATCGCCGTCAGCCCCATCAACCCCATCGCCCAGGCGGCCGTGCTGGCCGACGCCGCCAAGGCCACTACCCTCGTCACCTTCGACTCCGACAGCCCCGTGGCCGGGCGGCTGTGTTTCGTCGGGACCGACAACTACGCGGCCGGGCGGTCGTGCGGCCAGCTGGTACGCGACGCGCTGCCGAATGGAGGCAAGGTTGTCATCTTCCTGGGCAACCCCGACAAGGAAAACACCCAGCGAAAACACCCAGCGCCGCCGCCAGGGGGTCATCGATGAGCTGCTGGAGAGGCCGTTTGAGCCGGACCGCCCCATGGACCCGCCCGACCAGCCGCTCGAGGGCGCGAAGTACACCATCGTGGCAACGTACTCCGATGCTTCCGATCCGCAGGTGGCCAAAGCCAACGCGACGCAAGCCCTCAAGGACCACCCCGATGCGACGTGTTTCGTGGGCCTGCTGGCGTACACGGCCCCGGCGCTGGTCAAGGCGCTGGATGAGGCCGGCAAGCTGGGCAAGGTGCAGGTCGTCGGCTTTGACTGCGACCCGCAGACGCTGGACGCCATCGAAGCCGGCCACGTGCACGGCACGATCATGCAGGACCAGTTCGGCTGCGGCTTCCAAACGGTGCGCATCCTGGCCGAACACGCCCGTGGCGATCATTCCAGCCTGCCGATCTTCCAGAAGCGTACGCTGCCTTGCGAACGCGTGACCCGCAAGAACGTGGCCGCGGTAAGGGCGCAAATGACCGCCGCCATGTCGCGACGCTAGGGGTCGGCCGCCGGAGATTCCGCCGGCCGGGCCACCAGAACCACCTTGCCCCCGTCTTGCTCCATGCCATACGGACCAAGCACGGCGGCGAATCGGCTCGTGATCTTCGCGGCCGAGATGATCTCGATTCGCTCGCCGGCGGCTGGCCGGAAGCCGTCCGCCAACTCCACCCTGAGCACGCCGCCGAGCTTCAACTGGCCGCCGACGGTGATCATGGTGGGTCGCGAAGCGGGAGCGATCCTCACCACCACCGTCCCTCCATCCAGGATCAGATCCGACTGAACGCGCAGCCATCCCCCGGCCAGCACGAGCGTACCGCGGTCGCCGACCCTCAGCGTGCCGGCGTGCTGCCCGGGCGAGTTGACCGTTGCAACCGCCTCGTCGATCAGCACCGTGTCGTGTCGCGACGGCGTCCAGCGCAACTCCCAGTTGACCGCATCTTCGTAACGTCCGCTGGCGGCCGTGAATCTCAGGGCCTTGGGCGCCGGGAAAGCGGCGATGTCGTTGAGGTACTCCTCCAGGTTCGTGTAGCCGTCGCCGTCGAAGTCGCCGTTGTGGTCGGGCCTGGTCGGATCCAGGCCGTGCTCTTTCTCCCATTCATCGGGCATCCCGTCCCCGTCGGTATCGAAATCCGCCGGGCGACTGGTGGGCCGGTGCTTCGGCCAGCCGCCGACATCGTCGATCTCGTTGATGATCCTCCCGGCCTGTTCCCGCACGCTCTGGACAATGCGCTGGTCCACCTCGTCGCGCTGCCACCACGTCGCCCCCGCATGGCGCAGGACCTGCTCCAGGGCCTGATCCGCCGGCTGCACGTGGCCCGATTCGACCTCGAAGGGTTTTTCGGCCCTGGTCCACGTTCCGCTGAACAGGTCCCATCCCGGATCGACGCCGTCGAACGCCCCGTTGCGGTTCATGTCGCGCAGATTGCCGCGCTGATACAGTTGCGTCTGGACGTTGGCCCCGTGGAAGGTTCTATCGCCGTCGCGGTTGGACGGCCCGGCGATGTAATAGTTGCCCAGGAAGTTGCTGCGGCTGGGCAGGGGCTTGCCGCTGTCCACGTCGTTGGCCGAATAGCCGGCGTTGCCCGACCAGTTGTAGATGATGTTGTTGCTGAAGTTGAGGATCACGCCCGTGCCGCGCTCGGTGCCCAGCCGCGGCAGGCGCGAGCGCAGGTGCGCATAGAGGTTGTGGTGATAGCTCACCTTCGCGTCGGGGACCTCGCTGCTGATCAGCGACCCGTACGCGTGGCCCTTGTAGTTCAGCCCCTCGCCCATCAGGCAGTACTGCACCGTGCAGTTGGCCGCCGCGTCGGTCGTGGAGATCGCCTCGTCATCGGCCCACGACACCGAAACGTGGTCGATGATCGAGTCGCGCAGGTAGTTGCTGATGCCGTCGTTGGTGGCCACGCCCGGCCGGGCCTGGTCCTTGCCCGGGCGAAAGCGCAGGTTGCGAAGGATGACGTTTCGCCCGGTCAGCTTGGCCGTCTGCCCGATGATGGTGATGCCCGGAGGCGGGGCGGTCTGTCCGGCGATGGTCAGGTTGCTGGCCGCCACGTCCAGCCAGCCGCGTCGCCCCGGCGGCTGGAGGCGGATGATCCCGCCCACGTCAAAGACGATCGTGCGTCCCTCCGGCGGCACGGTCCTCACTCCGTGGCGCAGGGTTCCCGGCGTGTCGGGGTCGTCGGCGAGGCTGGTCACGTGATACACATCCCCGCCGCGCCCGCCGGTGGCGTCGGAGCCCGGCCCCTCGGCGCCGGGGAAGGCCCCGATCCGCGGCGCCCCATGCGCCGCAACAGCGAGGACCAACACCAGACATGCCGCCCATTTCATGCGCTCCATCATAATCGATATGCGCTGGTTCACATGGACCGGACGACGGCGTGCAAGTCTAATGCGACATTGTAGTGCAGGCTTCAGCCTGCACGGTGCTTGCTGGGTGCAGGCCGAAGGTGGTGCAGGCTGAAGCCTGCACCACAAGAACCGGCAACGCCCGCGTTGTGGTGCAGACTTTGGCCTGCACGGGACCCATCAGGTGCAGGCTGAAGCCTGCACTACAAGAGCCGGCAACGCCCGCATTGCGGTGCAGGCTTTGGCCTGCACGGGACCCATCAGGTGCAGGCTGAAGCCTGCACTACAAAGGGACATTTTATGGAATACCGTCTGCTTGGGCGCACCGGCCTGAGAGTCAGCGTCATCGGCTTTGGCGCCTCGCCGCTGGGCAACGAGTTCGGCCCGGCCGACTTCGACGAGTGCGCCCGCGCCGTGCATTTTGCCATCGACCAGGGCATCAACTACTTCGACGTCGCCCCGTACTACGGCCGGACGCTGGCCGAGGAGCGCCTCGGCCGCGCCCTGGAGGGTCGCCGCGACAGGGTGATCCTGGCGACCAAATGCGGCCGCTACGGCAAGGATGTGTCCGAGTGCGACTACTCGGCCGCCCGCGTCACCCGCAGCATCGATGAGTCGCTGATGCGCCTGCGGACCGACCACGTGGATGTGCTGCAGGTGCACGATGTGGAGATGGTGGCCGACCCGGTGCAGATCGTCACCGAGACGATTCCCGCCCTGCGGCGGCTGCAGCAGGCCGGCAAGTGCCGGTGGGTGGGCATCACCGGCCTGCCGCTGAAGTTGCTGCGCTACATCGCCGCGCGCGCGGCCGTGGATACGGTTCTCTCGTTCTGCCGGTACAACCTGATGGCCGACGACCTGGACCAGGTGCTCACCCCGCTTTGCCGCAAACAGCAGATCGGCCTGATCAACGCCTCGCCGCTGCACATGCGCATCCTCACCGACAAGGGCCCGCCCGACTGGCATCCGGCCCCGCAGGCCGTGAAGGCCGCCGGACGGGCCGTGGTGGACCTCTGCCGCGGCCGCGGCATGGAAGCATCGACCGTGGCGATGCGCTTCTGTCTGGACCACCCCTACGTCTCGACCACGCTGGTGGGCATGAGCAAACCGGCCCACGTCCAGGCCAACCTCCGGGCCTTGGCGATGAAGAACGACCCGGCACTGCTGGCCGAGATCGCAAAGATTGTCGCGCCGGTCAAGAATGTCCTGTGGATGCAGGGCCGGCCGGAAAACAACGACCAGAACTGGCGAAGGGACCGATGATCATCGACTCCCATCACCACTTCTGGAAGTACACGCCGGCCGAGTACGGCTGGATCGACGACTCCATGGCCGCGATTCGCAGGGACTTCGGCCCCTCTGACCTGCATCGCGAGATGGCGTCGGCCGGAGTCGGCGGCGTGGTGTCCGTGCAGGCGCGGCAGAGCATTGAGGAAACACGCTGGCTGCTGGACCTGGCCGTGCGCCACGAGTTCATCCTCGGCGTGGTGGGGTGGGTGCCGCTGACCTCGCCGCACGTCCAGGGGCAGCTTGGGCTGCTGGCGACCTGCCCGCTGTTCAAGGGCGTGCGCCACGTCCTCCAGGGCGAGGCCGACGACTACATGCTCCGCCCGGATTTCAACGCGGGGATACGCTGCCTGCGGCCGCTGAAGCTGGCCTATGACATCCTCATCGTCGAGCGGCAGTTGCCCGCGGCCATCCGCCTGGTCGATCGGCATCCCGGACAGGTTTTCATCCTCGACCACATCGCCAAGCCGCGGATCCGCGACGGCATCCTGGAGCCTTGGGCGACTCATATGCGCGACCTGGCCCGCCGGCCCAACGTGTACTGCAAGCTCTCGGGCATGGTCACCGAGGCCGACTACGCCGCCTGGACCCCTCAGCAGCTTCGCCCGTACTTGGACATCGTGCTCGAAGCCTTCACCCCGCGACGGCTGATGTTCGGCAGCGACTGGCCGGTGTGCCGGGTGGCCTGCGACTACGCCCGATGGGTGCGGGTTGTGCGGCAATACGTGGAGGCGCTGTCGCCTGCCGAACAGCAGCGCATCCTCCTCTATACGGCCATCGAGGCCTACAGGCTCTGAAACGGTGCTGCCAGTGCATAGTCGCCGCTGCCCAGCTCGACCACGGCCAGGCCGCCGTCGATGGCGGCCGGCTGGGGCAATGATTGACCGTCGAGCAGGATCCGCTGCGGGTCGGCGGTGGGCAGGTGTACGGCGGCGGTGGTGTTGGGGGGGATGGCCACGTCCAGGTGGAACATTCCCGCGTCCAGGCGCCAGGCGCTGCGGATGGGTCCGTAGGGCGATTCCAGCGACGCCGTCGCATGGGTCAAGCCGCCGCCGGGGCGCGGGCGAATGATGATGCGTCGATAGCCGGGGCGGCTCTCGTCCAGATCGATGCCCCCGACAACCGCATAGAGCCAGGCGCCGACAGCGCCATAGGCGTAGTGGTTGAACGAGTTCATCCCCGCGTCGGCAAACCCCTTTTCCGGCGTCCAGCCATCCCAGCGCTCCCAGATGGTCGTGGCCCCGTGCGTGACCGGGAACAGCCACGACGGGCAGGTCTTCTGCAGCAGCAGGGCGTAGGCCACGTCGGTCCGGCCGCCTTCGGTCAGGACCAGGTTCAGATAGGGCGTGCCGACGAAGCCCGTGGAAAGGTGCATGTGGCGCGACTCGATGTCGCGAACCAGCGCTGCCACCGCGGCCGGGCGCAGTTCCGCCGGCAGCAGGTCAAAGTGCAGCGCCAGCACGTGGGCGGTCTGCGTCTGCACGGTGAGTTGTCCATCGGCGGCGAGGAATCGTTTCTGCCACGCCCCGCGGACATCTTCAAAGAGCTTCCCGTACCGCGCGCTGTCGTCGGCCTTGCCCAAAACGGCCGCGATCTTCGACATGAGCCTGGCGCTGTATGCGTAGAACGCCGTGCCGATCAGGTCCTGCGGGGTGTGGGCGTTGATGGAAAGCCAGTCGCCGTAGCCGCGCCACTTCACCGTCTCATCGGCGCGGATGAAGTTGTGGGTGGTACGGGCCAGGTAGTCCATGAAACGGCCCATCATCGCGTAGTTGTCGGCCAGGATTCGCCTGTCGCCGTAGCACAGGTACATCGTCCACGGCACGATCACGGCCGCATCCGCCCACGCCGGACCGCCCTCGTTGGCGATGCTTGGGCAGAACGGCACCGTGGAGGGGATGGCGCCGTCCGGCCGCTGGGCGTCGTTCATGTCCACCATCCACTTGGTGAAGAACCCGGCTACGTTCATGTTGAACGCCGCCGTGCGGGCAAACACCTGCGCATCGCCCGTCCAGCCCAGCCGCTCGTCGCGCTGCGGGCAGTCGGTGGGAATCTCCAGAAAGTTGCCCTTCTGGCTCCAGACGATGTTGCTCTGCAACTGGTTCACCAGCGGATCGGAACATTCAAAGTGCCCCGTCGGCGGCGTGTCCGAGTGCAGAACGATGCCTGTGACTGTGTCCTGCGTGGCCGGACCGTGCAGCCCGCGCACCTCCACGTATCGGAAGCCGTGGAAGGTGAACGTCGGCTCGTAGGTCTCCTGGCCGTCGGTTTTCTTGGTGTAGTAGTCCGTCGCCCGCGCGCTCCGCAGCGACTCGACGTACAGTTGTCCGCTCGCATCCAGCATCTCCGCGTGGCGGATGGTCAGGGTGGTGCCGGCGGGGCCGGCCGCCTTCAATCGTACCCGTCCGACCATGTTCTGCCCCAGGTCGAAGATCCACCGACGCGGCTTGGGACTGGTCGGCGCGGCGATGGGGCGGATCTCCTGGATGCGCCTGACCCTTGGCGAGGCCGACGCCGCGATGGCGATCCCCGGGTCGGGGAAGACCTCGGCGGATGCCCAGCGGCTGTCGTCGAAGTCCGCCGTGTCCCAGCCGGGAATCTCCATGCGTGCGTCGTAATCCTCGCCCATGAGCAGATCCGCCGAGCGGATGGGACCGGTGGACCAGCGCCACGTGCCATCGGTTGCCAGAATACTCGTCGTGCCGTCGGCATGGTCGATCATCAGTTGCGCCAGCAGCCGCGGGCGGTCGCCGTAGCCCATCCGCGGGTCGCTGTGATTGTGCCCGGCGTACCAGCCGTCCCCCAGGATCGCGCCCAGAACGTTGTCGCCGCCGGTCAGCATCCCCGTCACGTCGTAGGTCTGATACTGCACGCGGCGGGAATACTCGGTGCGGCCGGGCGTGAACACGTCGTCTCCCACTCGCCGGCCGTTCAGGCGGCACTCATAGAGCCCCAGCGCCGTCACATACAAACGGGCCGACTGCACGGGCTTTTCCACCCGGAACTTTCTGCGCAGATACGGCGAGGGCGCCCCGGTGCGCGGGCCGCCGACCAGCGTCGAGCCGATCCACCGGCCCTTCCAGTCGCCGCGGGACAGCAGGCCCATCTCCCACCACGCCGGCTCGCTCCACGGCGAGGCGACGTCGCGGTGGTCCCACGTCCGCACCTGCCACCAGCACCGCTGGCGGGAAGTCAGCGGCGGCCCGAGATACTCCACGAGCACCGACTGGCCGGAAACGACCCGGCCGCTGTCCCACAACGTGTGGCGGCGCGAGACCAGCGCCTCATCCGAAGCCGCCACCACCACCTGGTAGCCCGTCTGCATCGCGCCGCGCCGCGTGTCGTTCACCCGCCACGACAACCGCGGGCGGGGCGCGTCGATCCCCAGCGGATTGACAAAATACTCGCACGTCAGATGGGTTGGTTCCTTGAGCATGGTCCGGTGGGCCGTTCAAAACCCGCGTCGGCCGACAACTCGGTTGGCGGCGTCCAGCACGACGATCCGCGGCGTCCACTGCCCTGCCTGCGAAACATCGACCACCGCAAACGCCATGATGGTCAGCGCGTCGCCAACCTTCCCGAGGTGAGCCGTGGCGCCGTTGAGCGAGAAATCCCTTGAGCCGGCCGGCCCCGGGATCGCGTAGGTCTCGAATCGGGCGCCGTTGGCCATGTTGCCCACGAGGATCCGCTCGTGGGGGTAGAGCCCCACCTCCTGCATCAGGTCGGCGGGTATGGTGAGGCTGCCCTCGTAGTTCACGTCGGCCAGGGTGACCCGCGCCCGATGAATCTTCGACTTGAGCAAGTGAATCTGCATGGCAATTCTTGGAAACGCAGCCCGCGTGAGCCGCTAACACACGGTAATACACCGCCGGCCGCTTGTCGATGCCCGGTTGCATCCGGCGCCCGCGGAGGCTACCGTCCGGGCGCAAGTCGAGGCGACATGACTGGGTGGTTTCTGGCGGTTTTCGTGCTTGGCGCGATCTGCTGCATGTCGGCGGTGGCCGAGGATGCGCGATTTTCGCATCGCCACAGCAAGGATTACCCCGCCGGGTTTGATGCCAACTTCGCCGACCGGGCCGCGTGGGAGAAACGCCGCGACACTGTCCGTCAGCAGGCGCTGGTGGCGCTGGGCCTATGGCCCCAGCCGCCCCGCACGCCGCTGAACGGGGTCATCCACTCACCCATCGACCGCGACGCCTACACCGTCGAAAAGGTCTTCTTCGCCAGCCTTCCGGGGCACTATGTCAGCGGCAATCTCTACCGGCCCAGGGGACGCGCAGGCAAGCTCCCGGCCGTGCTGTGCCCGTATGGCCACTGGCCGGATGGGCGGTTCATCTGGCGTTCCGACGCCGACGTCCAAAAGGAACTGGCATCGGGCGCGGAGAAGACGGCCGAAGCGGCCCGCAGCCCCCTGCAGGCCCGCTGCGCCATGCTGGCCCGCATGGGCTGCATCGTGTTTCACTACGACATGGTCGGCTACGGCGACAGCCGCAGGATCCAGCATCCTCTGGGCTTCACCGACGCCGAGTCGATCCTGCGCCTGCAGAGCTTTATGGGCCTGCAGACTTGGAACAGCATCCGCGCGGTGGACTTCGTGTTGTCTCTGCCGGAAGTGGACGAGAAGCGCATCGCCGTCACGGGCGCCAGCAGCGGCGGCACGCAGACCATCGCCCTGAGCCTGGCCGACGATCGCCTGGCGGCGGTGTTCCCGGTCGTGATGGTGTCCATGAACATGCAGGGCGGCTGCGTGTGCGAGAACGCGCCGCTGTACCGCGTGGGCACCAACAACGTCGAGCTGGCGACGCTGTGCGCCCCCACGCCGCAGGGCGTGGCGGCCGCGAAGGACTGGACGGAGGACTTTGAGACCCGCGGCCTGCCGCAGATGAAGGCGATCTACCGGTTGTTTGGCGCTGAGGACCGCATCGAGGGCAGGTTCTTTCCTTACCCTCACAACTACAACCTGCACAGCCGCCAGATGATGTATGGCTTTTTCAACAAGCATCTGAAGCTGGGCTGGCCCGAGCCGGTGGAGGAAAAGCCCTTCGTGCCGATTCCACCGGCCCAGCTATCGGTGTACGACGCCGCCCATCCGGTCCCGGCGGACGCCACCGACGCTGCCGGCGTGAGGCGGTGGATGGCCGAGACTTCCGATGCGCAGATGGCGGCCCTGGCGAAAACGCCCGAGAACTACGTCCGCATCGTGGGCGCGGCTCTGCGGTCCATGGTCGTCGATGAGATGCCGTGCCCCGGCGATGTTGAGGTGATCGACGGCGACAGGCCGCTTGCGCCTGCGGCCGGCCTGAGCTGGACCGGCCACATCGCCCGCAAGGGCACCGGCGAGCGCATTGCCTGTCGCGTTACGTTCCCGGCGACGTGGACCGGAACCGTCGTCTTGTGGGCTTCGCTCGAGCACCAGCCGCCTGAGACTGCCCGCCGGCTTCTGCACAGCGGCGCGGCCGTGCTGACGATCGAAACCTATATGGCCGGGAACTTCCGGCCGGCGCCGTCAACCCGTCCGGCCGCTCAGCCGCCCAGGACCGCCTACGCCGCCTTTGACCTGGGCTACAACCGCAGCGTCTTCGCCAACCGCGTGCACGACCTGCTCACCGCGATCGCCCTGGCTCGCGGCTGGCAGCAGACGCGCCGGCTGCACCTGCTGGCCCACGGCGGCGCAGGGCCGTGGGCATTGCCGGCGCGCATCCTGGCCGGCGATGCCGTGGATCGGGCCGCCATCGACCTGGATGGCTTCGATTTCGACCAGGTGCGAGAGGACACCGACCCCATGCTCCTGCCCGGCGCCCTGAAGTACGGCGGCATCCGCGGCCTGATTCCGCTGTGCGCCGGCCGGCCTACGCTGTTGTGCGGCCAGCGCAAGGACGACGGCCGACCCGTCAGCGAACTGGTCGATTTCCTGCTGAAGTAGGCGCCCCATGGACGACGGAATCATCTGCTCGCAGTTCCTCTACGACGAAGCGCCGTTTCCCTCCTGCCACGCCTCGACGATCGTCCACACGCCCTCGGGCCTGGTGGCGGCGTTTTTCGGCGGCACCCATGAGCGGCATCCCGACGTGTGCATCTGTGTCTGCCGCATGGTCGATGGCCGCTGGTCGCCGCCGGTGCGGGTGGCCGACGGCGTGCAGGCCGACGGCTCGCGCCAGCCCACGTGGAACCCCGTGCTGTTTGCGCCGCGCGGCGGTGCGACTCCGCTTGCCGCGGGCGGGCCGCTGATGCTTTTCTACAAAGTCGGTCCCAATCCGCGGCGGTGGTGGGGCATGGTGCGCACCAGCAGCGACGACGGGCGCACATGGAGCGAGGGCGTGCGCCTTCCCGACGGCATCCTCGGGCCCATCAAGAACAAGCCCGTGCAACTGCCGGGCGGCACGATCCTCTCGCCCAGCAGCATCGAGGGCGAGCAGGTCGGCTGGCGCGTGTACTTTGAGCGCAGCGACGATGGCGGCCGAACCTGGTCCGCCACGCCCTTCGTCGATCAGCCGGCCGATCTGAAGGCCATCCAGCCCAGCATCCTCATCCATTCGGCCACGACATTGCAGGCCATCGGTCGGACCAGGTCCGGGCGGCTATTCGAGACCTGGTCCTACGACGCCGGCCGCTCGTGGAGCCCGCTTGCCCTCACCGATCTGCCCAACTGCAACTCCGGCACCGACGCCGTGACGCTCTCCGACGGCCGGCACCTGCTGGTGTATAACCACTCGGCCGTCGAGAAGGTGCGCGTGCCGCTGAACGTGGCCGTCTCCCGCGACGGCAAGGCGTGGGAGGCGGCCGCCGTGCTGGAGAGCGAGCCGCCCGGGCAATACTCCTACCCCGCCGTGATCCAGGCGCCCGACGGCCTGGTACATGTCACTTACACGTGGAAGCGGCTGCGGATCAGGCACGTGGTGATCGACCCATCGCGGCTGCGGACGCGGCCGATGCCCGCGGGCCGATGGCCGGACTGAAAGCCGCGGGCCTCCACGGCCTGCGCTGGCCTGTAAAACTATTACGCGAAACTGCAACCCATCCGGGGGATTTGGGGTTTATAGTCTGTGCGGTGAGATCGATGGCACCGTGCTCATCGGTTCACGCGGCATTTCAGCGGTCGTGTGGTTGAGGTTACGCAAGAGGAAATACACGGATGTCTGACGCTCGTCGCAACGCTGCCAGCTCGGACGGTGGTCGCCGGCCGGCGTTCACCCTTGTCGAGTTGCTTGTGGTCATCGGCATCATCGCCTTGCTGATCGGCATCCTGCTGCCGGTGCTGGGCCGGGCCCGCGAATCGGCCAACCAGGTCAAGTGCCTGAGCAACATGCGCCAGCTTGCCCTGGCGTGCATCCAGTACGCCAACGACAACCGGCAGGTCATGCCCGGGCAGGCCGGCACGGGCGTGCTCTGGAGGACTCCCGGCGACCAGACCCAGGGCGTGTGGGACTGGATCGCCTGGCAGCACAATAACGCCGGCCTGAAGCTGTCCGATTCCGGGCTGGCGCCCTATCTGGGCAGCAGCGACACCGCCTTGGAGGGCATCTTCCGCTGCCCGTCCGACCCGATCGACACCCGCAAGTTCAAGCACAACAACGACGAGTACCGCTATAGCTACAGCATGAACCGCTGGGCGGTCAGCCGCAAGGCCAACGACATTACCAAGCTTACCAGCCTTCGCCCCGCCTCCGAACGGATCCTGGTGGTATGCGAGGATGAGCAGACCATCGACGATGGCGTGTTCAACCCCAATCCGGCCAACTTCATCAATCCCGACCCCAACATGAGAATCAATGCTGTGGCCGCCCGGCACGAACTGAAGTTCAAGGGCTCCAAGGAAGACGCCCGGGGCAACGTGGCCTTTGCCGACGGCCACGGCGAGTTCATGAGCCGCAAGGATGCGTTGAGGCAGCGATATACGGGCAGCCCGACGGAAGACCCGGCGGGCTATTGATACGGGCGCTGTGAGGATGGAGAAGATGCGGCGGTTGGCGAGGGCGCTTTGCACATCGTATCCCGCCGCCGATTTGGAGAACGACGTTTCTGTGGTACATCGGGTTACTCACACATCCTTTTTTTAGGAGCGGACTATGCAGCGACACACACGACAGAGGGCGAGGATTCTGGCGGCGGCCGTCGGGGCAATGGCTTTCACCGGGCTGACCTTCGGCAAGACCCTTACGTGGACGGGGACAACCGTCGATCCGGACAGCGCGACCTACACCGATGCCAGCCTCGAGGCCGAGGACGGCGGGCTGGTGGACAACACGCCGTTCTACGCCTGGACGAACAACAACGGCGCCAACTGGAGCGGCGGAAACTATGTCGTCGGCGATGATGTCGTGTTCACTGACAACTTCGCCGGCGGCGCGGTCATCCGCATGACATCATCGAGCCTGAATCCGCGGGCGATGACCTTTGCCAACGCGGGGGCGGGCGCGGTGACCTACTACTTCCTTCGGACCGGCGACTTTTTCGATGCCGGCTCCAACCAGCTGTCCGGCAACACGCCCTTCGGCGCATCCAACCTTTCCACGGTCATCACCCTCGACACGGGCTTTGACGGGAAGGTGGTCATTCGCCCGCGAGCCAACACCAGCGCGCTCAACGGCCTGACGATCATCCGCAGCGGCACGCTGGAGATCCAGGACGCCCTGGCCTTGCCGGGAACAACCAGCACCAACAGCCCGGCGGTGATCCTGGCCGGCGGCACCTTCGCGATCAACATCTGCAGCGGTGGAAACGTCCAGCCGGCCTCCAGTAACCTCACGGGCCCCCTGACGGTGGTGGCCGACAGCACGCTGTCGCAGAACCGCGATGGCGTCAACAACAACGGTGGCGCCGCCGTCACGTCGGCCCGCACGTGGAACGGTCCGATCCTGTTCCCCGACCCGTCGCGCACGCTGACGCTGGTGAACGGCGCGATTGCCGAGGGCACCCCGGTGCGGGTTGACATGGCTGCCAACGCCATTGCCTGGTCCACCGGCACGTTCAAGGTGGTCGATGGGCCCAATAACGTCACCACGGTGAGGCTGGGGGGCGCCGCCGCCTTCAATGCGACCTTCGACGTGGCCGCCGGCAACAGCATCCTGGAGAACATCACCGCCGGCACACAGGCCATCGGCGCGCTCAGCGGCGGCGGCGCCAACACCATCGTGCGCGGAAGCAACAACATCCTGGCCCTTGGCGGCAAGAACGTGAACGCCACTTACATCGGGCAGATCACGGACAACGCCGCCGCCGTAACCTCCATCGCCAAGGTCGGGTCCGGCATCCAGACCCTGTCGGGGGTTCACTCCTACACCGGGGCGACCTGGGTCTCCGGCGGCACGCTGAAGCTGGATTACTCCACCGACAACGCCACCAAGCTCTCCGACACCGCGGCCTTGAACCTGGGCGGCGGCACGCTGGAACTCAGCGGCGGCTCGCACCTTGAGGTGGTCGGCTCGACCAACGTCAACGCCGGCGGCTCGGCCGTGATCCGATCGTCGGGCACCGGCACGCTGCGGCTCAATGCCATCACGCGGCTGGTCGGCGGCACCGTCAACATCGGCGCCGCCGGCATTGCCGACACGGATACCAGCAACGACGCCACGGGCATCATCGGCGGCTGGGCGGTGGTCGGCGGGGCCGACTGGGCCGTCAGCGCCGCCGCCGCGGCCGATACCCCCATCACCGCGTACACCGGCTACGTCGCCATGGCCGCCAGCGGCAGCGACACCAACAACTCCCTGCTCAGCGGCGGCGGCGGCCTTACGGGCAACCTGACCACCAACTCCCTGAAGGTCGCCACCACGGGGGCCGGCCAGTCGCTGGACATCGGCGCCGGCAACACGCTGACGCTCACCAGCGGTGGTTTGCTGGCAACCGGGGCCGACGCCTATGCCATCAGCAACGGCTCGCTGCAGGGCGCTGCCGGCGGCGACTTGGTGATCCACAACAACCTGGGCGGGAAGCTCACGATCGGCTCAGCCATCATCGACAACACGGCCGCCACCGCCCTGACGATCAGCGGCGGCACGACGGCCCTGACCGCCAGCAACCTGTACACCGGCCCGACCCACGTCAACAACGGCACTATCGAGGTCAGCAACAACGCCCAACTCGGTGCCGCGGCCGGCGGTGCCTTCGCCGCCCTGAATCTCAACGGCGGCAAGCTGGTGGCGACGGGCAATCTCGCCCTGGATGATGGAGCGGGCGTCAACCGCAACGTCGTCCTGGGCGCCGGCCTGGGCGGCACCATCGACACGGGCTCCAACACCGTGACCATCAACGGCGTGATCAGCGGCCTGGGCGTCAACGCCAGCAACAACGGCGGCGCACTGGTCAAGGAAGGCAGCGGCACGCTGATCCTCGGCGGCGCCAACACCTTCACGGGCGGCCTGGTCATCAAGGCCGGAACCGTGAGCATCACAACCGCCGGCAACCTTGGCGGTGCGGTTGGCGGCACGGGCAATGTGACCTTTGACGGCGGCGTGCTCGATGTCACGGCGGCCGCGGAAATGGGCACCAGCCGGTTCATCCGCGTGCTGAGCACCGGCACCATCAACGTGAACGGCGCGCCGGGTCAGACCAATGCGCTGCGGCTCGATCAGCCGGTCATCATCGAGGCCGGCGGCATGTTGACCAAGACCGGCGGCGGAGATCTCACCTTCAGCAACACCACCACCGCCCGCCAGGCCCATGGGCCCGGCGCGGTGCTGCGGATCAGCGGCGGCACCGTGAACATGGAGAATGACGCCGGCGCAGGCGGGTCCAACCTCACCATCGTGGTGGATCCCGGTCTCACATTCAACCTGACCGCCAGCCAGCGGCTCTACGCCTTGAACCTTACCGGCAACGGCACCCTGGCACGCGTTGGCCAGAGCCGCAGCGGCGCCGTCGCCGTCGGCCACCTCATGCCGATCACGCTTTCGGCCTCGGGCGGCGGTACCAGCGAGGTTACTACCACGCAGGCGGGCAACCTGATTTCGCCATCCGGCTCGATCAGCGTCGCGGCTGCCACGACGCTCAATCTGACCGGCACCGGAGCCTTTGCCCTGGACCCGGGAACGGTAACCAAGACCGGCCCGGGCACGCTGAACGTGAACGTGGCCGGCGCCCATCGCGATGGCGCAACGTTCAACGTTACCGCCGGCGCCGTGAACCTGAACGCCAACCAGGGCACGGCCGTCGCACTGGGCCTCGACACATTGCCCAACACCGGCGACGAGACCGCGGCGGTGGCCAACCTGACGCTTAGCAGCAGCGGCGGCGTTACCACGCTCGGCAGCAACCAGATCCTGAGGTCGATGACCTCCAGCGTGTCTGGCGGCATCAACTTGGCCGGCTACAGCACCCGGGTGTACAACCTGAGCACCGAGGCCGCCCTGAACGCCGACGTGGGCGCCGGGCGGATCATCGACAGCACGGCCCTGGCGGTGCACCAGATCGGCATCACCGACCAGCGGTTCGACGAGTTTGGCCTGAGCGGCACCCAGTACATTCTTGTGAAGGTGACCCGCAAGGGCGATGCGAACCTGGACGGCACGACCAACTTCAACGATCTCTTGAAACTGTCGCAGAACTACAACCAATCCGGCAAGCTGTTTGACGATGCCGACTTCACCTACGACGGGACGGTGAACTTCAATGACCTGCTGATCCTGTCGCAGAACTACAACCAGAGCTACCCGGCGGCGGCCGCTGTGCCCGAGCCGGGCGTTCTGGGTCTGCTGGGCATGGGCGCCCTGGGGTTGCTGCGGCGTCGGCGCCGCGGGTGATGTGAAACAATCGGCCCAGGCCGAAAGCGGCTTGTGCTCTCCTCGGCGGCGCGGGAACAGGCTACCCGCGCCGCTTTTTCTTTTCTGCCATCATCCATTGGCGGCCGGAGGGCATGCACCACGGGCATGCGCACCGCTGCGCCAGAACCTGCCGGCCGCACCGGCCGGATCGACCACAGGATGGATACGGCCGAATCCGATCAGAACCCGGCCGGGTCTGGGTTGGGGTTGCCGGTGTGCTTCTGCCGCAGGACTTCCTTGCGGCCGATGATCTCGACATGGCCGTCACAGAAGGCCGCGACCCCCATGGCGTTGTCGGTCTTCTCGCCCAGGTTGCCGCGGCTCTGGGCCTTCTTGGCGATGGCATCGTGGCGTGCGGCCAGGATGTCCAGCACGGGCGTTGCCGCTCCCGCACCGTCGCCCGCGTCCCAGAGGTCGGGTCGGGGGTGGTACTCGCCATCGTTGATGGTCCGCTCATCCTCGCAGATCAGCAGCACCTTCTCCGCGGCGTTCTTGATCGATGCGATTTTCCCCGTGAACTGCCCGTCATAACGCTCACCGCGGCCGTAGCCCGGGAACGCGTAGAGCTTGCCCGGCGGAGCACTGGCATAGGCCACGTTCATCGCGTAGCTGTAGCGGTACGTCCCGGTGGACGGGTCGTTGAACGTCAACCGGAAGCTCAGGTCGTCGGCCGGGCACCGATAGATGGCGTCGAGCTTCTCGGCCAGCCTGTTGGCCTCGTTGGGATTGGCCGCGTCCGTCCGCTGGGCTCCCAGGTACGGCGTCAGGGCCGAATAAGTGATGTTCAGCCGCGGGGCGGTGCTGATGAAGCCGTTGATCGGGTCCTTGTAGCGCGGCCAGCAGATCCAGTCCGCGAAATCGACGGGAAACCCGGCCTCTTCGTCGGCGGGGGTCATGGGCTCGATCCGGTGCGTCGCGGTGATCTTGTATTGATAACGGCCCCCGGCCGTGGGCATGACGCCGTTGTGGTCGTTGGCGAACGAGACAATCGCCATGGCCAGCTGGCGCATGTTGCTCATGCACTGGGTGCGCTTGGCCGCCATCTGGGCCTTGCCCAGCACCGGCAGCAGGATGCTGATCAGCAGGGCGATGATCCCGATGACGACAAGCAACTCGACAAGGGTGAAACCCTGCGTCCCACGCACCGAGCGATATGCATACGCGCGCGACATGGTGACCTCCGCTATCCGTTCTTGGCCGCCGTAGGGCCAGCGCCTGACGAAATGACCGATGTCGGGCGACTGTCGCAATAACGTGGCGACGGCCGCGTTACTCACCAGGAGAGTCTAGCACCCCCGCCGCGACCCGCATTGCCATCTTGCGTAATGTTATTGCAACATTGCGCACCAGCCGGCTCGCTGCCCCTCGCCCACGGCCCCGCCGCCAGCGGCCCGACTCGTCCCTGCCTATCATCGGTCGCCCGCAGCGGCTCAGACAGCGCGGGCGGATCATCCATGCACGGTATCGCACTGGTTCCATTGGCCGGCGTTGACCCCGGCGTCGAGGCGCGCCTGCTGATCGTTCTCCTGCAGTTGTCGGTCATCATCCTCGTGGCCCGGCTGTTCGGCCTGCTCTTTCGCTGGATGGGCCAGTCGGTCGTGGTGGGGGAGATCGCCGGCGGGCTCATGCTGGGGCCATCGGTGCTGGGCCGGCTCGATGCCGTGCCGCTGCTGCACGGCGTTCACTCGACCATCTTCGATCCATCCGTCGAGCCGGTTTTCCAGGTCCTCAGCCAGCTCGGGTTGATCTTCCTGCTGTTTCTCATCGGCCTGGAGTTCGATTTCTCGCACCTGCGCCTGCACGGCCGGGCCGCAGTCTCCATATCCGTCGTTGGCATTGTGCTGCCATTCACGATGGGGCTGGGGCTGGCCTGGGCCATGCTCCCGCACCTGGAAAAGGCCGTGCAGCCGCTTGGCTTTGCCCTGTTCATGGGCACGGCCATGTCCATCACGGCCATCCCGATCCTCGGCCGGCTGATGATGGAGTTGAACATCACGCGCACGCGGCTGGGAGCGATCACGATCACGGCCGCCGCCACCGATGACGCCCTGGGCTGGATCATCCTCGCATCGGTCGGGGCGATGGTGCGGGCCAACTTCCAGCTTCTCAGCAGCCTGCGGATGGTGGGGCTGACGGTTGCGTTCGCGGCCGCGATGGTCCTGCTGGCCCGGCCGCTGCTGGGCCGCTGGATCGCCTGGTCCATGCGGCGAAACAACGGTGCCCTTGGGCTTGGCGCGCTGGCGAGCCTGCTGGTGGGCATCTTCCTGTGCGCAATGGCCACCAACCTCATCGGGATCTTCTCGATCTTCGGGGCCTTCGTACTGGGCGCGGTTCTCAGCGACCAGTACGAGTTCCGCCAGGCCGTTGCGCAACAGCTGCGCAACTTCGTCACGGTCTTCTTCCTGCCGATCTTCTTCACCTACACCGGCCTGCGCACGGACATCGGGACGCTGGACAGCCCGCTGCTCTGGGGGCTGGCGGTGCTCGTGTCGGCCACCGCCATCGCCGGCAAGTTCGGCGGCTGCGCCCTGGCGGCGTGGCTCAGCGGCATGACGGCCCGCGAGGCCGGCTGCGTGGGCGTGATGATGAACACCCGTGCGCTGATGGAGCTGATCGTGATCAACGTGGGCTACGACCTGGGCGTGCTGCCGCGCAGCGCGTTCACGATGCTCGTGATCATGGCCCTGCTGACGACGCTGATGACCACGCCCATCCTCCTGCGGCTGCTGCGGGGCACCGAGCTGGAGCCGCTGGTGCGGCAGTCGGAGCTTGCCCGGCGGGATGCGCCGGCCAGGAGCGCCTATACTTGCCCGTAACCCGGCGTCGGACAACGTTTTGGAAATCATTTTGTATCTCTGCTTATGCTGACTCAGGAACCTCAGGAATCGCCGGCGGCCGGCCGGTCCAGACCGCTGACGCGCGGGCGGATCGTGCTGCTGGTGCTTGCGGTAGGTGTCGTCGTCGCCCTGCGCCACGACTTCTGGAACTGGCGCAAGGTCGAGCCGCTGCTGGGCTTCCTGCCCGTGGGGCTGTGGTGGCAGGGCATGGTCTCCATCCTGGCCGCCGCCATGATGTGGCTCCTGGTGCGGTGGGCCTGGCCGCAGCATCTGGAGGATGACGCCCTGGCCGCCGAACGCCGCCGGCGGGGGGAGGCGCCATGATCCCGGCGCTGGTCGTCTTCGCCTACCTGTTGCTGGTGCTGTACGTGGGCATCTTCGCGTTCCGGCGCGGCACGGCCAGGGCCGAGGACTTCTTCGTCGCCAACCGCTCGCTGGGCACGTTCGTGTTCCTTCTGTCGCTATTCGGCTCGAACATGACCAGCTTCGCGATCCTCGGCTCTTCCGGGCTGGCGTTCCGGCAAGGCATCGGCGTGTACGGGCTGATGGCGTCGATCTCCGGCATCGTCATTCCGCTGTCGATTTTCTTCATCGGCACGCGAATCTGGGCCATCGGCAAGAAGTTCGGCCACATGACCCAGGTCCAGATCTTCCGCGACCGCTGGCAGATGGGGCACATCGGCACGGTGATCTTCGCCCTTCAGGCGGTCATGCTCGTGCCCTACATCATCATCGGCGTGATGGGCGGCGGCGAGACCCTCGACGGCGTCTCCGGCGGATTCGTGCCCTACTGGCTGGGCGGGGCGGTGGTGGCTCTGGTCGTGATGACCTACGTTTTCTTCGGCGGCATGCGCGGCACCGCGTGGGTCAACACCGTCCAGACCCTCATGTTCCTGGTCTTCGGCACCATCGCCTTCGTGGTCATCGGCAACGCCATGGGCGGATTCGCCCCGGCCGTCGAGGGCCTGGCCGCCACGCTCACCGCCGGAAGCAACCCGACCACCCAGCCGGGCGCCCTTCTGACGCGCCATCGCATCCCCGAGGGCTACTACGCGTCGTACGCCCTCATCCCCCTGTCTTCGATCATGTTCCCCCACATCGCCATCTTCTGCCTCACGGCAAAGCGCATGGCGAGTTTCCGCAAAACCGTCGTGCTCTATCCGCTGTGCATCATGGCCATCTGGCTGCCGGCGGTGTTCCTGGGCGCGATGGCCTCCACCCAGCCCAGGGTCGTCGCCTCCATGGCGGCTTCCAGCGACTCGGTGCATGCCTGGCTGAATGACCGCTCGGCCAACCCGCAGCCGCGGCTGATCCAACTGGTGCTGGCCAGCGCCGACCCCGGGGCCCGTGAGTTCGCCGCATTTGCCGCCCAGGCCGCCGGCCCGATTCCCCACGAGGTCGCCGGGGAAATGCTCGCCGCCATCAAGGACCCCGCCGTGGTTCGCGAGCTGCGCACGCTGGCCTCGGGCAACTCCGACGGCGTGATGCTGGACATGCTGACGGTCTTCTCGCCGGTGTGGCTGGCCGGGCTGCTGGGCGCCGCGATCATGGCGTGCGTGATGGCGTCGGATTCGCAGATCCTGGCCCTGTCCACCATGTGGGCCGAAGATGTGTACCGCTACTACGGCGGCAAATCCGAGCTCTCGCAGGTCTGGTCGGCCCGGGCGTTTGTCGTGATCCTGACCATCGCGGCGTACATCATCGCCCTGGCCGTGCACCAGCAGGCCAAGATCTTCGAGATCGCCATTCAATATGCCTTCAGCGGCTACGCGAGCATGGCGCCCATCATGCTGGCGTGCCTGTTCTGGAAACGCTCGACCAAGTGGGGGGCGCTGGCGGCGACACTCTGGGTGGCGCTGTGCCTGATCGGTTCGGCGGTCCTTCAGGCCGCCACCCCCGCTCCCACAGCGCCCGGCGCGGCCGTGCCCATCTGGAGCATCGGCGATTTTGTCGTGCTCAACCGCGAGGCCGTGCGCCTCAGCTTCACTTCGCAGCGGCTGCTGCTGGTCGTGCCGATGTTCTTCGGGTCGGCCCTGGCCATGATCGTCGGATCGCTGTTGACCAGCCCGCCCGACCGTGCAACGATCCAGCGATACTTCGGCCCCGCCGACCGGCAAGTAACGGAGAAGGAAACGAGCGCTGTATGTGCATGAGACTCTGCCTGTTGTGCCTCTGGGCGCTGACCACCACCGCCTTTGCGCAGGACACAGACTGGCCGCGGTGGCGCGGCCCGCGCGGCGACGGCATCGTGAACCTGGCCGATCCCCCCGAGAAACTCCCCGATATGCTCAAGGAGGTCTGGAAGGTTCCCGTGGGCAAGGGCTATGCCAGCCCCGTGGCCCGCGACGGCCGCATCTATCTGTTCCATCTGGTGGACGATTCTCGCGATGTGCTGTCCTGCTACGACGCGGCCACCGGCAAGGTGATCTGGGAGCAGTCCTACGACGGCGGCTACGCGGGCAGCTATCCCGGCACGCGGGCCTCGGCCGCCATCGACGGCGACCGCATTTACACCTATGGCGGCAACGGCCATCTCACCTGCCGGCAACTGGCCGACGGCAAGCAACTGTGGCAGGTCAACGTGCTCAAGGACGGCGGCGGGAAGAACCAGCAGTGGGGCATGGCCTCAAACCCGCTGATTGACGGCGACACGGTGTACGTGCAAGGCGCCGTGGGCGGGCCGGCCGCCGTCGCCATCGACAAGACCACCGGCGCTTACCTATGGAAGTCCCAGGCCCGCAGCGGCAGCTACGCCGCCCCGATCCTCGTCGAGGTCGAAGGCATGCGGCAACTGGTGGTCTTCGGCAACAAGTCCGTCTTCGGCATGGACCCGGCCACCGGCAAGACGATCTGGCAGGAGCCGTGGGAGACCGAATACGACGTCAACGCGGCCACGCCGATCTATCGCGACGGGCACCTGCTGATCACCAGCAACTACAAGAAGGGCTGCATGATGCTCAAGCTCTCGGCCAAGGGCGCCCAGAAGCTCTGGCAGAGCCAGGAGATCCAGTGCCACTTCCAGCCGCCGATCCTCGACGGCGACCACCTGTACGCCAACAGCGAGGGGACGCTCAAGTGCGTCTCGTGGCCGGATGGCAAGCTCAAGTGGTCCACGCGGCAGGGCGCGATCCTGGGCTCGGGCGGTTCGCTGGTGCGGTTTGCCGACAAGCTGCTATTGCTGAGCGAGCGCGGCAAGCTGACCCTGGGCAAGGCCACGCCCGAGGGCTGGGAGCAGATCAGTCAGATGCCCCTGATCGACGGGCGCGAAGTCTGGGCCACGCCCATGATCTACCAGGGCCGGCTCTATGCCCGCGGGCCGGAGGCCATGATCTGCGTCGAGTTGAAGTAGGGCCGGTTCCACCGGCCGCCCGCTCGGGTCGTCTCGGCCGGCACAGCCGGCCCTACAACGACGTGGACACCCGTAGGGCCGGTTCCACCGGCCGTCCGCTCGGGCGGTCTCGGCCGGCACAGCCGGCCCTACAACGACGTGGACACCCGTAGGGCCGGTTCCACCGGCCGTCCGCTCGGGTCGTCTCGGCCGGCACAGCCGGCCCTACCGTGCTGCTTCCAGCCGCCTGCGTATCGCCGCGGGGATGGCCGTCGGGCTGAACTTGCCCGCTTCCACCGCCACGCAGACGCTGGTCAGCTTGCCGGTGGCCACGCGCTGGCCGTCTTTCACGAAGTCCACCTCGTAGCTCAGTGACTTGCTCCCGATGCGGGTGATCTTCAGTTGCAGCTCCACGACATCCTCAAACCGCAGCGGCCCGCTGTATTCGCAAGAGGCCGACACGCGCGGCCAGGAAATCTCGCGCCCGCCGTCGTGCATCACCACGCTCAGCCCGCGGCTGCGAAAAAACTCGTGCTCCACCTCCTCCATGAGGCGGAAGTAGTGCGAGAAGTGCATCACGCCGGCCATGTCGGTTTCGGCGAAGTTGATCCGACGGGTGATGGAAAACCGCGGAAGCATCCTTCATCCTTTCCGCACCGGTTCCTCCAGTTCCACCGCCTCGGGCAACTGGATGCTCCGGCCCATCACGTCGAAGATCGCCGTCACTTCCGGGCGGAATACGTCGCCCACCAGCAGGTCCACCAGGTTCTTCTTGAACTCCGGGTGCTGGCGCATGAACTGCCCGAACGAGAAGCCCTTGGTGTAAAACGCATAGACCAGCTTGCGGATGGCCTGCATGCCGGCGTTGAGCTCATGGCCCCAGCGGCCCAGGCGCTGGGCCGACAGATCATTGGCAGCCAGTGCCTCGTTGATCGCGTCGGCCGCCATCTCGCCGCTCTTGAGCGCCAGGAACACGCCCGAGGAATAGATCGGGTCCAGAAACCCGAACGCATCGCCCACCAGCACCCACCCCTCGCCGGCGCACCGCGTGGAGCGCCAGGAGAAATCCGACAGCACATGCACGGGAGACACGCGGGTGGCCTTGGCCAGCCGCGGCGCCACCGTCATGCACGCGGCGATCTGCTCCTCCAGCGTCCGGGCCGGGTCGGACCGGCCGGTGATCAGGTCGTCCAGGTCTCCCACCACGCCGACGCTCACGATGTCGCCCGCGAGCGGGATATACCAGAACCAGCCGGCCTGGTTGGGCGTGGCCAGCACGAGCGTGGCGCCTTCGTCCTTGCCGGATTCGCGCCTGCCGCCGCGGTAATGGGCGAAAATCGCCGCCTTGCGGAGCCTGGGGTCGGGCCGGCGAATCCCCAGCTTGCGCGAGAGCAGCGCGTTGCTTCCAGTGGCATCGACCACCACGCGGGCGCCGATATCGCGGCTCTGCCCGTCGCGCAGCACGCTCACGCCCACCGCCCGCGGCAGGTCGTCATCCTCGGCCGGCGCGGTCAGCACGCCCGTGACGTTGGCTTCCTGCCAGACCTCAGCGCCGCACGCCGCGGCGTTGTCCAGCATCATCTGGTCGAACTCGCTGCGGAGAACCTGCCAGGTCTGCGACGACTCGTGCGGGTTGGTCTCGTCAAAGTAGAACGGCTGCGACTCCTTCCCGGCCGCGTTGGCGAACTGCACGCTGTACTTCTTGACGAAGTTGCTCTGCTTCATCTTTTCCAAAACACCCAGCCGCTTGAAGGTCCAGTAGGTCTCGGGCATCAGCGACTCGCCGATGTGAAACCTCGGAAACCGCTCGCGCTCGATCACCAGAGTGCGCCAGCCGGCCTTGGCCACCAGCGCCGCGACGGTCGAGCCGGCCGGCCCGCCGCCGATCACCACGCAATCGTATTGCTCGTTCATCGCTGCTCGTGCTCCGTTGGGTTGGGGACGATCTCGATCACCTCGACCACCGGACGCTGGTCGCAATGAATGATGCCGATGCGGCCGTACATCTCGCCGGCCGGCCGGGCGCCGAACCACCGCGCCATCGGGCTGTCCGGCGCAAGCCGCAGATACCACAGCGGCTCGATCCGCCGCATGGCGCTGTGCCGCATCAGCACCGCGCCCAGCGGGATCCGCTGCCCGAGGATTTCCCGCCGCGCCGGCGCCGGCAGCGCCGACAAATCCAGCCTCGCCACGCCATACTCCACGGCGTCGGCGGTCTGCCCGGCCGTCAGGAAAATCTTCCTCGCGTAGTGCCGGCCGTCGCTGTGCTGCTCCATCACGTAGAGGTTCACGGCCCGGCCGTACTGCTCGGCCAGCACGCGGGTCATGTGCCGGTCGTGCACCAGTAGCGACCTGGCCCACGCGGGCATCTCGGCCGGGCGCACCTCGTCGAACACCAGCCGCGACGCGTCGAAGCGCGCAAAGCCGCCGCACATCGACACCAGCGCTTCGCGCGGGCCGGGGCACTGGCCGACGGCGATGGCGGCGACGGGCTGTCCGGCGGCAACGCACATCTCGACTCCTCAGGTATAGCGCACGCCGCGGAACTGCGGCTCGTAGAACCGCGGCAACAGGCCATCGACACGCAACAGGCCCTGCCGCGTCAGGTGCACATCCTGGCCGCGCACGGCCGCCATGCCCTCGGCCTCCAGCGACGCCAGCGCCTCGGAAAACTCGGCCGCGATGTCCACGCCGAACTTCTCGCGGAAATACGCGCCCTGCACCGCTCCCAGCTTCATCTGCAATATCAGCTCGCGAATGAGCCTCTGGCGATCGGTCATCTGCATCGCGCGATGGATGGGCAGACGGCCCTCGCCCACGCGCTGCAGGTACTGCTCCCAGGTGTCCAGGTTCTGGAAGTGCACCCCGGCGAAATGCGAGAACGACGCCACGCCCGTGCCGATCATGTCGGCCCCGTGCCACAGCGAATCGCGATAGACGAAACCCGCGTGCCGCTGGGCCTTCACCAGCGTGTAGGCGCTGGAGACCGTATAGCCGGCCTCCTCGAAACGCGCAAAGGCCCAGTCGGCCATCTGCCGCTTGGCGGCCCAGGTGGCCACGGGCGCCTGCCCGCCCGCCTGCCTCGCCTCGCGCGAGAGGATGGTGTTGAACGGCAGCTCCATCTGGTAGATGGTCACGCTGTCGGGGTCCAGCGCGATCGCCTTCTCGACGGCGTGTTTCCACTTGTCGCCATCCTCGCCCAGCATTCCGGCGATCAGGTCGATGTTGATCTGCGGAAAGCCCGCCTCGCGGGCCCACTGGTAGGCTCGCACCACCTCCGGCGAGCGATGCGCCCGGCCGTTGGCCTCCAGAATGTCGTCGTCAAAGTGCTCCACGCCCAGGCTCAGCCGCGTGACGCCGATCGAGCGGATGGCCTGGAGCTTGGACTGCTTGAGCGTGCCCGGCTCGCACTCGAACGTCACCTCGCGGGCCGCCTCCCACGTCCAATGGCGGCTGATGCGTTCGATCAGCCGAAGGAGCTGCTCGGCCGACAGGAACGACGGCGTGCCGCCGCCGAAATACACGAACTCGAACTGTCGGCCCCGCAGGCCCGCGCGGCCGGCGTAGAGCGCCACCTCGTCGGCCAGGGCCTTCATGTACGACTCGACATCGTCGGCATTCTTGTCGGTATAGACGCGAAAGTAGCAGAACTTGCACCGCTTGCGGCAGAAGGGGATGTGCAGGTACAGCCCCAGCGGCCGGTCGGCCGGCTGTGCTGCGTCAAGCTGCGCCAGCGCCGCGGGCACGTGCTGCGGCGACCACGCCGAGAAGGGCGGATAGTTGGCCACGAAGTAGCTGCCGACCTCGGTCTTCTCCGCGTTGTCCAGCGTCGTCAGGTTCATGCGCGTTGTGGTGCAGGTTTCAGCCTGCACGGTAGGGCGGGCTGTGCCCGCCGCTGGAGTCCGTCCATTTTTCTGTAGGGCGGGCTGTGCCCGCCGCTGGAGTTATGCTGTCGTTCAGCGCCTTGTGGCACACGCTTCAGCCTGCGCCGAGTCCTCCAGAGGCAGGCACAGCCTGCCCTACGGGACTCGGTCTTTTCGGCGTTGTCCAGCGTCGTCAGGTTCATGCGCATTGTGGTGCAGGCTTCAGCCTGCACGGTAGGGCGGGCTGTGCCCGCCGCTGGAGTCTGTCCATTTTTCTGTAGGGCGGGCTGTGCCCGCCGCTGGAGTTATGCTGTCGTTCAGCGCCTTGTGGCACACGCTTCAGCCTGCGCCGAGTCCTCCAGAGGCAGGCACAGCCTGCCCTACGGGACTCGGTCTTTTCGGCGTTGTCCAGCGTCGTCAGGTTCATGCGCGTTGTGGTGCAGGTTTCAGCCTGCACGGTAGGGCGGGCTGTGCCCGCCGCTGGAGTTATGCTGTCGTTCAGCGCCTTGTAGCGCAGGCTTCAGCCTGCGCCGAGTTCTCCAGAGGCAGGCACAGCCTGCCCTACGGGACTCGGTCTTTTCGGCGTTGTCCAGCGTCGTCAGGTTCATGCGCATTGTGGTGCAGGCTTCAGCCTGCACGGTAGGGCGGGCTGTGCCCGCCGCTGGAGTTATGCTGTCGTTCAGCGCCTTGTAGCGCAGGCTTCAGCCTGCGCCGAGTCCTCCAGAGGCAGGCACAGCCTGCCCTACGGGACTCGGTCTTTTCGGCGTTGTCCAGCGTCGTCAGGTTCATGCGCGTTGTGGTGCAGGCTTCAGCCTGCACGGTAGGGCGGGCTGTGCCCGCCGCTGGAGTCTGTCCATTTTTCTGTAGGGCGGGCTGTGCCCGCCGCTGGAGTTATGCTGTCGTTCAGTGCCTTGTAGCGCAGGCTTCAGCCTGCGCCGAGTCCTCCAGAGGCAGGCACAGCCTGCCCTACGAGGCCCTGTCGGGCCGGCTTCTGCCTGCACCCGCCGGCAGTTCATCATAGGCCGCGCGATAGATGCCCAGCAGGGCGTCCGCATTCACCGGCCGGGGGTTAAACGTCGCCGTCCATTGCCGCGCGGCCATATCGGCCAGCGCCGGCAGGTCGTCCTCGTGCACTCCCAGTGCCGCCAGGCGCCTCGGCAACCCGGCCACGCCAAGAAACCGCTCGATCGTCCCGGCCAGGTCCGTCTCGCCCAGATCGGCATACGGATCGTCGCCGCCTCCCGCCGTATTGAAGCGGATCACGTGCGGCAGCATCAGCCCGACGGCCACGCCGTGCGGCGTGCCGTAGCGGGCCGTCAGCGGATTGGCACACGCGTGGGCGGCCCCGAGCATGGAGTTCTCGATCGCCGCGCCCGCGATGTGCGCACCGAGCAGCATGTCAGCGCGAGCCAGTTCGCCTGGCGAATCCGACACCGCGATCTCGAACGACCGGCTCAGCAGTTCCCATGCGCGTTTGGACAGGGCACGCGAGGTGTCGTTCCGCCGCGTGCTGGCCGAGGTTTCGATGGCATGTGCAATGGCGTCGACGCCGGCCGCCACCGCCACCCGCCGCGGCGCCGTGGCCGAAAGCTGCGGGTCGAGCACCGCCAGACACGGCAGGGCCTTCTCGTCGCCGCAGGCCATTTTCTGATGCGTAACCGGGTCGGCGATCAGCGCGTACGACTGCGCCTCGCTGCCGGTGCCGGCCGTCGTGGGCACGGCGATCAGCGGCAACATCGGCCGGCGGGCCTTGCCCGTGCCCCAGTAGTCCCGCATCTGCCCGCCATTGGTGTGGAGAAAGTTCACGCCCTTGGCGCAGTCCATGGCGCTGCCGCCGCCGATGGCCACGATGGAGTCGGGGGCAAATTGCCGCGCCACGGCCAGGCCCGCCTCCACGTGCTCGGTCGTGGGGTTCTCGCGGGCGCCGTCGTAGATGCGCACGGCGACGCCCGCGGCCAGCAGGCTTCGCTCGGCCCTGTGCACATGCCCGGCCGCCTCGATGCCCGGGTCGGTCACCAGCAGAACCCGACGAAACCCCCGATCCCTGGCCAGCGCGCCCAGGTCCTCCAGCGCCCCGGCGCGCAGCACCACCGGCACGCGTGAACCGGCAATCGTCGTCAGTCCTGTCGGTTGCACAGTGGGCTCAGGCGGTCTGGAACGCGCGCTGGCGGTACAGGTGCTCAAAGAGATTGCCCTCGTGCGGCTGGTCCCAGGACAGTTGCCACGTCGGGATCGCCCCCAGGTTCAGCCGGTCGATCTCGCCGCACGCCAGCATCGCGCGGCGAAAGTCCGTATCCCGGCTGATCACGCTGGCCACCAGCGTCGGGCCGATCGACCCGGCCATCTCATCCGCGGGGCACTGCACCACGCTGGCATACGGAAACAGCATCTCGCGATTGGCCAGCGGATGTTCACGGTCGCAGCGGATGATCGTGGGCAGAAGATATGCACATCTCCCGCGGCGGACCAGCCGGTGCGTGCCACGGATTTCCTGCGTCACATCTCGCGCCCCGTTCAGAGCGCTGTCGATCGAATCGCTCATGCGCTGGGCTGTCTGCGGGTTGGCGAACGCCGCGATCTGCGCATTGGGGTCGTCGGCCGGCAGCGCCTGCACGGCCGCCAGCCTTCGCGCGACGGCATCGGCGATGGCGTCGGCATTGGCCGGCGTCCACACCGCCGACGCGTTGATGCACGACCGCCCGCCATTGGCCAGAATCGACGAGACGATCACATCCACGTGCGGCTCCCAGTCGCCAGCGGCATCGGGACCGAGGATCACCTTGCTGTATCCAGGCCCGTGCAGCTCGATGCGCGGGTCGTTTCGCCAGGGGCGGGTGGTGGAGCTGTCGCCAAAGAGCATCGCCCGGTCCACGGCCAGCAGCAGTTGCCCCGCGCCGCCGTGATCGGCCGGATAAAAGCCCAGCGCCTCGCCCGGCACGCCGGCCGCGATGAAGGACTGCATGATGCGCCATGGCGTCCACGGCTCCTCGCGCCCGGGCTTGACGACCGTCGGCGTCTTGAGGGCGATGGCCGGAATCCACAGCGAATGCACGCCCGGCGAGTTGCTGGGCAGCACCGCCCCGAACACCCGTGCCTCTCGGAACCACGACAGCATCCGCCCCTGGTCATCGCCAAATCCGCGGTCCAGGATCGACAGATCAAACCCTCGCGTCAGGCCCGCGATAACCTTGTCCATCTCGTCCAGCACGCGGTGGATCTTCTTGGCGTTGGCCCGGCACAGCACCTGCGGCATGCCCGTCGTGGCCGACAGGTCGCGGATGTAGTCGTCGAAGGTCTGCCGCGAATCGCCCAGCGGCACGGAACCCTCGAGAAACACCGCCGCGGCCCCGCGGCACATCGCCAGCAGCTGCTCCACCGTGAACTGCTGCAGAATGTCGCCGTCCATCCGGCGGACATCGCGGCCGATCAGCCCGGCGTTGGCCTGCGACAAACGGGCCACCGGCTCGCACGTGGCGTGATGCACGAGCTCGACCTGGTCGATCGAGTCGTAAGACCGTCCGCTACGGAGAATGGGAATCGATATCATGGCCACGCTTGTATCGCAGGCCGTGTCCTGCACGAACCTTGTATCGCAGGCCGTGGCCTGCGCGAACCTTGTAGGGCAGGCTTTAGCCTGCGCGAACTATCTGGGTGCAGGCTGAAGCCTGCACTACAAATCTCGTGTTCGCGCTCTCTTGTGGTGCAGGCTTGAGCCTGCACCGCTTTCCGGCAACGCAGGTGCGAAGTAGCATCGTACCCGTGGAGTTTATCGATCCCAGGAAAACCCCGTTTGTCCCGCTGAGCACTCGCGGTGAGCTCCCGCACTTGTACAAGCCAGGGTGCTGCCTGTTCGTAACGTGGCGGCTGCTCGATGCCGTCGGCCCACCTTCCCGTCCGCCGGCGTGCCCAGCTCCGAAGCTGTCGCAGATCGCTCCCGAGGAGCTCGTGGCACGCCACGATCCGCCCCTCACGCTGGGCTCGTGTGTCCTTCGGTCGCCGCCCGTTGCGCAGGCCGTCCAACGGATACTCCTCCGCGACAACGGCTCGGCCTACCAACTGGTGTCCTGGTGCGTCATGCCGAACCACGTGCATGTGATCTTCGCGCCGCTGGGTGAGGCCTACGCGGCCGTGATCCTGCGCCGCTGGAAGGGCGCAACAGCGAGATGGATCAATCAGCACTTGTCGCGCGCGGGCCCGCTCTGGGAACGCGAGTCGTTCGATCACCTGATTCACTCGGCCGATCACCTCGATCGACTCGTGCGATACATCGAGCTGAACCCCGTGGAAGCTGGGCTCTGTCCCACCCCGGAGGGTTGGCCGTGGAGCAGTGCTGTCAGCGGGTATGTGCCCGCATAGGCTTGTGGTGCAGGCCTCAGCCTGCACCTCGGCTCCTTGATTTGCCCCGTGCAGGCTAAAGCCTGCACCACAAACCTGGTGTTCGTGCTCTCTTGTGGTGCAGGCCTCAGCCTGCACCTCGGCTCCTTGATTTGCCCCGTGCAGGCTAAAGCCTGCACCACAAACCTGGTGTTCGTGCTCTCTTGTGGTGCAGGCCTCAGCCTGCACCTCGGCTCCTTGATTTGCCCCGTGCAGGCTAAAGCCTGCACCACAAACCTGGTGTTCGTGCTCTCTTGTGGTGCAGGCTTCAGCCTGCACCTCAGCGGCCAAGTTGCTCTGGGTGCAGGCTAAATCCTGCACCAGAATCGCGTCCCGCCGCCTCCTTGTGACGCAGGCTTCAGCTTGAACTGCGCCACCTCGTGCGCACATCAGTACACCCCCTCCACGGTGCTGGCCGCCAGGGCTGAGAACGGCCGGACGTTGCCGGCGCCGTCCCAGGGGTACTTCTCGCACGGCGGCCTCCGGATCGCTTCATCTCGCTCCAGGAAGCGCGGGATGAATGTTTCCTTCGTGAGCGTCGTGAGCATCACCCGACCGACCTGGCCGTACTCGACCAGCCGCTCAGGGTCATTCGGATCCACCACCTCGATCACCGCCCTTGGCTGGGGCGCGTGATAGATGATCTCGTAGTTGTCGGCCGGGTCGAAGGGCTTGTGGCACGCCAGGCCCATCAGCGTGTTGCCATACGTCGGCACGAACTCGATCCCCGGAACCAGTTCCTCCCGTGCAAAGCGGTGGTACTGCGGCGTCAGCTCCGTGCCTCCGCAGAACACGCCCTTGATCCCGTAGCGCACCAGGTCGATCTTCTCGGCCAGCGCCTCCAGCAGCTTGGGCGTGGTGAACATGCAGCGGATGTTGTCGTGGCTGCGCAGGATCGTCAGCGCCTGATCGATGCAGTGCTGCTTGTACAGCTCCGCCTCGCGATACTCGCCGCGCTTCAGCAGCTTGATGACCCATCGCGGGTCCAGGTCCACGCAGAAGCTGATCCCGCCGCGGTGCTGGGCCAGGTGCTCGATGGCCAGCCGCAGCCGCCGCGGCCCCGACGGCCCCAGCATCAGCCAGTCGCTGCCCGGCGGAAAGCCCTCGTCGCTGAGCGTCGTGGAGAACTGCTCGTAGTCGATGCGGAAATCCTCCACCTGCAGACGCGTCTTGGGCACGCCGGTCGTGCCGCCGGTCTCGAAGGCGTAGATCGGCCGGCCGGCCAGCCCGCGCGGCAGCCACCGTCGCACCGGCCCGCCGCGCAGCCACTCATCCTCGAAATGCCCGAACCTCGCCAGGTCGGCAAAGCCGTGCACCTCGCGGCGCGGGTCCCAGCCGGCCTTCGCGGCCCATTCCAGCCAGAACGGGCAGCCGGTCTTCGGATCGAAATGCCACTGGATGATGGCGCGCACGTGCTCATCCAGCTGCCTGCGGGCTGCATCGACCGCCGACTGTGGCCTGCCCGTGAGAACCGTCGTCATTTCCCACCACCGATGGCGAACAGCTTGTCGCGGGTCATGATGTACAGCGTGCCGTTGGCAAACACCGGCGAGCAGTAGCTGGCCGCGCCCATGTTGTGCGTCGCCAGCACCTTCAGCTCCCTGGAGCACTCGAAGATCGTCACGTCGCCGTCCTCGTCGCACAGGAACACCTTGCCGTCGGCGATCATGGGCGAGCCCCACATCGCCGCCTCCATGTCGTACACCCAGTGGCGCTGGCCGGTCTTGGCGTCAAAGCAGTGCAGGAAGCCCGAGAAATCCGGCACGAAGACCAGACCGTCGTGGATCGCGACGGTGGAGATGGTGCGATGCATCTTGTCGCAGCTCTTGAGCGTGGTGCCCTCGCTGGTGGTGACCCTGTGGAAGTGCCACGGCACTCTCGCGTTGGGATTGGGCTGGATCACGCCCGGGGCCAGCGGCGGCCGCGCCTCGCCGAGCTTGGGCTTGGGCCGCGAGTCCAGTTCCAGGCTCAAATCGCCGCTCCCGGTGATGTCCACGCACCACAAATGGCCCGGCCCCTCGCCGTGTTCGGGGTCCTGGCCGTTGGCGATGTACATCTTGTTGTCCCAGATCACCGGCGTGGCGATCAGCTCGTTGCGGGTGGTGGGATAGACCGTGTCCTTGCGGTTCGTGTCGAACTTCCAGATCAGCCTGCCGGTCAGGGCCTCGTAGCTGTACACCCATGAATCGCCCAGCGGGGCGATCACCTGCGGCTGGCCGTTGATGACGGCCACGGCCGGGCTGGCCCACTGGCCGTGCAGGATGTTCTCGCCGGGGGCGTTGTCGTGCCACACCACCGCCCCCGTGTTCTTGTGGAACGCGACGATGGCCGGGGCCTTGGGCGCGGGGATGTTCTTGTGCGTGTCGTCCACGCCATTGCCGGTGATCACGTAAATCAGGTGCTCGTGGGCGACGATCGACGAACTGGTCATGTTGTGCGGAAACACCCCCAGCTTGTCCATCATGTCCACGCGCCACAGCTCCCTGGCCTCGGACTCGCCGCGGCGGAGCGGCGAGATGTCCAGGCACACCACCTCGCAGCGGTTGGTGCAATACCACAGCCGGTCGCCCTCGATCAGCGGCGTCGAGCAGATCCCCTGGTAGGGCCAGTCGTTCACCCGGCCGCTCTTGAGCTTGGGGCTGTACTGCTGCCACAAAAACTTGCCGTCGCTCTCGCGGAAGACCTTCAGCACGCCCCCGTCGGCCGTGTACCGCGGGTCGCGCCTGGCCTCGTTGTTGGTGCCCACGACCACCAGCCCGCCGGCCACGACCGGGTTGCCGTAGCTCTGCGAGCCCAGCTGCGCCGTCCAGCGGATGTTCTTTCCCGTCTGCACGTCCCAGTCCGTGGGCACGCCTTTCTCCGGCGTGGACATCATGCGGTCGGGGGTCCGCCCCCACATGGGCCAGTCCTCCGCCAGGGCCGTGGCGCCCACAAACGCCCCGGCCATCCACGCCAGAACTTGAAACACACGGTTTCTCATCTTCGGTTCCTCGCTCGCGGTCACTCGTTCTCCGTCACGGTGATGTTGTCGTAGTGAATCTCGCTCTTGAGCGTCGCCACCAGCGAATGCCCGAACAGCCCGGGGTTGCCGCTGCGGTTGGGCATGGCGTCCTCCAGCTCGATCGCCCACTCCGCCGGCTCCCTGGCTTCCCTCGGCCAGACCTTGCCCCGCACGATCGCCTTGTCCGCCGCCTGCTCCACGCGCAGCTTCATCCGATACCACGTGTCGGGCTTCCACTCCCAGGCGATCGTCTTGCTGAGCGCGCCGATGGGGTTGTCCTCCGCCGGCAGCGCCGCCGGCCACACGTGAATCTGCAAGCGCTGGTGATTGCCCAGCAGAACCAGCACATAGCGGCTGTTGATGATGCCGGCGTCGGGCATGTGCCGCTCGCCGCCCACCGTCTTGTGCCCCACCCGCACGTCGGCCGCCAGCGTGTAGTTGCTCATCGACGGCAGGCCGAAATTCGTGCGGGCGCGGTAGTACAGGTCCAGTTGCGGAATCTTGTTGAGCACCCTCGACCCGTCCGACTCGGTGACCCAGAACTTGCCGCCGGCGCCCAGCCACGTGAGCGGCGGCTTGTCCACCGGCGCATCCTCAAAGTCGAACGCCCACGGCAGCGGCGGCATCACCCGGACGCGCGCCATCCCGCGCACATCTCCGGCCACCACCTGCACCGCCCCGCCCTGGTGCCCGCCGCCCCCCGCGGTGTATGTGCCTTCTGCATCGACCGCGCCCTTGAGATTCCCCACCCGCGCCGGCGGCACCGACGGCTGGGTGGATGGCACCTCCAGCGGCGCAATCGACCACCTGCCCTTCACCGCGCCGACCGGCCGGCCCAGCGCGTCAAACCCCGCCGCGCGGAAACTCACCTTCTCTCCCGGCCGAAGCGCCACGTCCGCCGGCGTCACCACGATCTGCGCCAGCGGACCCGCCTCGCCCGTTTCCTTCGCCCGCTCAGGCAGCGGGTTCTCGCTGACCGTCGGCGCCTTGGGGCCGATGCAGTACATGCGGTTGGCCGTCTGCAGGTAGATCCGCCCGTTGGCGATCGCCGGCGAGCCGAAGATCACGTACTCGCGCCCCGCCTTCTCCTCGAGCTGCACCCGGCTGACGATCTCGGCGTTCTTCTCTCCCGGCTTGACGATGACGAACCGCCCGTTGGCTTCGGCCACGAACAGCATCCCGTCGGCCCAGACCAGCGATGCCTTGCCTATGGTCCCGATACGGCGCTTCCACAGCGGCCTGCCGTCGGCGGTATCCAGCGCGTGCAGCGAGCCGGCGTTGTCCATCGCATACAGCCGGCCGCCGGCCAATGTGGGCGTGGAGAAGCCCACCTCCAGCCCCTCGCTGCGCCAGAGTTCGCGCGGAGTGCCGTCGGCCACGTCGATGCAGCTGATCGCGCCCATCGGCCCGCCGGCCACGTTCTCCTCGCTGTGCGAGACGTACACCCGCGTGCCGTCCACGACGACCGAGGCGTTGATGCCCCGCTTGGACGCCGGGTAGCTCCACACCTTCTTCCCCGTGCGCACCTGGAACGCGTGCACGCCGCCATCGCCGGCGCCCAGGATCGCCAGGCGCTGGCCGCCGATCACCGCGATCATCGGTGTGTTGTACGGCGCATCCACCGGCGTGCCGCCGGTGGCGCTGGCCCAGTTCAGCTCCCCGGTGTTCTTGTCGAAGGCGAACAGCCGATGCTGGCCGCGGGCGTGGTCGCCCCACCCGAAGCTCACGCCGCCGACAAGCACCTGATCCTCGTCGATCGTCGGCGACGGCGTGCGCCCGCCGAAGGTCGAGATCACCCCGAACTCCTCGGTCAGTTGCCTCTGCCAGATGACCTTGCCGTCCTTGCCGTCCAGGCACACCAGCCAGCACTGAGCGCCCAGGGCGTACACCCGCCCGGTGGACGGGTCGCCGATGGCGTTGGACCACCCCAGCCGGTGAAACGGCACCTCGGTCTGCGTCATCGCCATGCGGTGCTCCCACAGCACCTTGCCGCTATCGGCGTCGATGCACACCACCGCCTCCTGGGTCCTGGGACCGGCCACGGCGGTGCGGATCACATCGCCCTCCGGCCGCTTGAACTCCAGGATCTCATCGCCCACGCGCGTGAGCGTATATACCCGGCCGTTCATCACGATCGGCGAGGACATGCCGCCCACGCTGTTGGTCCAGAGCACATTCTCGCCCTCGGGCGACCACTGCGTGGGCAGGCCCTTCTCGCGGCTGACGCCGTTCTGTTCGGGCCCGCGCCAATGCGTCCAGTCGCGCGCCGAAGCGGCGACCGGCCACGTCACACAGACAAGGATGGTTGCGATGACACGTCTGAACATGTTGATCTCACTTCAGGTTCACAGGTCTGACAGCGATTGTGGTCCACGACGGCGTTTGTCGTGCGAAGCACCCGTCGCGTCTTCATCTCCGACCGCGGCAGCGTCCCCCGCGGCACGGCCACCACCTTCGCCCCCAGCAGCAGCGCGTCGGCGATCGCCCGCGCCACCTTGCAGGCGGTCGCGTCCCCGTCCGCGCCGCGGGCCACCTCGATTTCGATCTGCAGGCACGGCATCGGGCCCGATTCATCCAGCCGCGCCGCAAACTCCTCCACCTGCGCGACCCTCCGTACCACCGCCTCCACCGATGCCGGGAACACGTTCACGCCCCTCACGCACACCATGTCGTCGATGCGCCCCAGGATTCCCCCCTCCAGCCGCGCCAGCGTCCGCCCGCAGACGCATCGCCCACGCTTCAGCCGCACCTGGTCCCCCGTGCGATAGCGGATCAGCGGGCTGCCCCAGCGGCCCAGGTTCGTGATCACCAGCTCGCCGGCCTGGCCATCGGGCACGGCCTGGCCGGTGGCCGGGTCGATCACCTCGGCGATGAACTGGTCCTCCATCACGTGCATCCCCAGCGGGTTCTGGCGGCACTCGAAGGCGATGGGCCCCGCCTCGGTCATGCCGCTGTGGTCGAACACCCGCGCCCCCCAGGCCGACTCGATCCGCTGCCGCGTCGCGGGAATGCTTCCGCCTGGCTCGCCCGCGACGATCAGCGATTCCACCGCGCTGCCGGCCAGGTCGATGCCCTCCTCCTGCGCCACCTCCGCCAGACGCAGGGCATACGTCGGCGTGCAGCACACCACCTGAACCTGGTTGTCGAGGATCATTCGCAGCCGCGCGCTGCTGGTCAGCCCGCCGGCCGGCAGAACCATGCACCCCATCGATGCCGCCGCCTCGAACGCCGACCAGAACCCGATGAACGGGCCAAAGGAGAACGGCAGCAGCACCCGCTGGCCGCCGCGCACGCCCGCGGCTTGGAAGATCGCCCGCCAGCAATCCTTCCACCACTCCCAGCTTTCGGCCGTGTCCAGCCAGCGCATCGGCCGGCCGCCGGTGCTGCCGGACGTCTGGTGGAATCGCAGGTAGCGATCCAGCGGATACGTCAGGTTGGTACCGTAGGGGGGGTGGTCGGCCTGGTCGCGCTCCAGCTCGGCCCGCGTCGTGAAGGGCAGCCGGTCCAGCGGGTCGTTCAGCGCGTCGAACCGCAGCCCCGCCAGCTTCCTCGCATAGAAAGCATTGGCCGGGAGGACCTCGGCGAGCATCGCCGCCAGCTGGCGACGCTGCAGGTCCGCAAGCGGTTGAGCCTGCAGCGCATGCCTTTGCGGAATGTCGTGGATGCTATCTGCCATGCGTTGCCCAGCCGGCTTGGACGCCGGCCAGCCGGCTGCGTAGCATGATAGCCCGCAAAAAAGCGTTGCGTTGAAATGAAAGCCGATTTTTATTTCCGGAGTCCTGCCCCATGAGGTACGCCTGGTTGATCTTCGTTGCCGGTGCCATCCTGTCGTGGGGCGCCTATGTCCCCACCATCCACCATGGCCAGCAGGCCTTTTCCGGGCCCAACCGTGCCCTGCGGGCCTTTCTGTTCGTGGGATTGGCCTACTGCCTGGCGGCGGTCGTGGTTCCGGCCATCTGGCTGAGGCTCAGCCACGACGCATCGGCGTTCACCGCCCGCGGCGCGGCCGTTTCCACCGTGGCTGGCCTTCTGGGCGCGGCCGGCGCCCTGTGCGTCATCTTCGCCCTGCGGACCGGCGGCAGCCCCCTCTACGTCGCCCCGCTGGTCTTCGGCGGCGCGCCCCTGGTCAACGCCATCGTGGCCTGGATCTGGGATCGCCCGCAATCCTCCCCTCACCCGCTGTTCTTCGCGGGCATCGTCCTGCTGGGCATCGGCGCGGGGCTGGTCCTGCGGTTTCGGCCGGCCGATCCGCCACGCCTCCCAGCCGCCACGGATGCCCGCGGCACGGGCGCCGGCACGCCCCGCCCTCATTGAATCCGCGTCATTTGACCTTTACGAAACATGCCTTAGGCTGCTGGGAGGAGCGGCGCACGCCGGCCCCGCTTCCGATGGCGCGGGCCGCCGCCTGCCTCAATCATGGAACTGGTCTGGCCCGAGAGGAGAGCCGATGGACAAAGTGCGTTTCGGTGTTGTCGGACTGGGCGGCATGGGCAGCCATCATGTCGGCTATTTCCCCAGGTTGCAGCGCGCCGTGCTGACGGCGCTGTGCGACAGCAAGCCCGAACGGCTGGCCCGCCACAAGCATCTGGGGCTTCCGACGTTTGAGCGCTATGAAGACCTCCTGGCCAGCGGCCTGGTCGATGCCGTGCTGATCGCCACGCCGCACTACGACCATCCGCCCATCACCCGGGCGGCGTTGGAGCGGAAGATCCATGTGCTCAGCGAAAAGCCCGTGGCGGTGACGGTGGGGGAGGCCAGGAAGACCAACGAGCTGTACGCCCGCCACCCGGACCTGAAATACGCAGTGATGTTCCAGACGCGAACCGTCGCGCGCTACCGCAAGATGCGCGAGATGATCGCATCAGGCGAACTGGGCGAGGTCACCCGCATCACCTGGATCGCCACCAACTGGTTCCGCACCTGGACGTACTACGCCTCGGGCGGCTGGCGGGCGACCTGGGCCGGCGAAGGCGGCGGCGTGCTGATCAACCAGAACCCGCACAACTTGGACCTGCTGCAGTGGATCCCCAACCTGATGCCCCGCCGGGTGACGGCGGTGGCGGCCATCGCCAAGACCCACCCCATCGAGGTGGAGGATGAGGTCAGCGCCGTCCTGGAATACGACAACGGCGCCATCGGCCACTTCATCACCAGCAGCGGCGAGGCCCCCGGCACCGACCGCCTGGAGATCGCCGGAGACCGCGGTAAACTCATCAGCGAAGAGGGAAAACTCCGCTTCGTGCGCACGACCGCCAGCGTCCGCCAGGTGCGAGAACACAGCCCCGAGTCCTTTGCGAACGTGGAGACCTGGGACATCAACATCCCTTGCGACTCCTCGCGCCCCGAGGGCCACCAGGCCATCACGCAGAACTTCGTGAACGCCATCCTCAACGGCGAGCCGCTGATCGCCCCCGGCGTCGAGGGCGTCCGCGGCCTGGAGATCGGCAACGCGATGCTGATGGCCGGCGTCACACGACAGCCGGTGGAACTTCCCCTCGATGCCGAGGCGTATGAGCAGCTGCTGGAGGACCTGAAGAAAAAGTACGGCGGGCGCAAGAGCCTCCAGGCCCGAACCGGCACGACCGCCGACCTGGCGGGGTCGTTTGTGAAGTGAGTTGGCAGTTGCGAGTTGGGAGCGGCGCGTCCGGCACAGCCGGATTTACGGATGCTTCGTGAGCTTTCCGCCTACTGGCTACTGACTACTGACTACTGACTACTGACTTCTTCTCAGCTCCAGCGTCTTGGGCATCGCATCTTCCTGTGCCACGCTGAACTTCTCGCCGCGCGTCGCCTTGGGGCTCAGCGCGTAGCGCACCGAGTAGTCGCCGAAGAAACCGCGGAACTTGAGGCGTCCCTCCGAGTCGGTCTTTGCCGTCAGCCGCGTCATCCACTCCTCTCGCAGGAGCTTGCGCATCCGCTCGTAGAGGACCGTTGGCTCGTGCGATGAATGCTCGCCCCACTTCACCGCATCGCCCATCATGCCCCAGAAGAAAAAGCCCCCGATGGCCGGGTGGCCGAAGGCGACAGTCATGTAGTTGGTGACGTATTCGGCCTGCACGTGGCCGATCTGCTCCTCGGGAATGCCCTTCTCGCGCAGGTGCCGCGTGTGCGCCCAGAACTCGGTGATGTGCAGGGGAATGCCGGCCGTGGCCATCTCGTCATAGACCGCCGCCTGCATCGCGTGCGACAGCCAGCCGCCGGTGTGGGCCTGCAGGCCGATGGCATCCGGCGGCGTGCCGCGCTCTTGCAGCTCGCGCATGAGGGCCAGGTAGCGCTTCCGCTGCGAGGCGGCCGTCACCTGCGAGCCGTCGCTGCCGATCTTGGGCTTGTCATCCCCCTTGTTGGCCTCCATGCCGTAGTCGTTGATCAGGAACGCGGCGTCCGGGTCCTCGTCGCGGCACCACGTCAGCACCTGCTGGATGTAGTCGGCGATCTCGGGGATCGGGTCGATGTGCGGCCAGTTGCGCTTCGGCAGGTTCTTGAACGCCGGCTCCCACATCGGCTCATTGACCGCATCCCAGATCTGCACCTTGCCGCGGAAGCGGGCCACCAGGCTGCGCACCCGCACCTCGGCGAACTTCATCTGCGTGTCGTAGTCGTATCGCTTCACCCACTCCGGCACGCACTTCTGGATCGACCAGAACAGCGGGTGGCCCTTGGCGATCATGCCTTCGCTGTTGATCCAGTCCACGCAGTAGGCGAATCCGTCGTATTGCGGGTCGCCCTGGATGTCCTCGGTCTTGGGCCCGTCGTTGCGGTCTCGCTCGGTCCAGTAGCACAGCGCGTTGGCCGCGTTCAGCAGCCCGGCGTGCATGCGCTTCAGGTACTTGCCCTTGTCGGTATCCGCCTGGCCGAAGCGGTACAGGCGGTCCAGTGCCCACAGCTGGTCGCCCCAGGGGAAGCTGGAACGAAGCTGCACGATCTCCACGGGCACCTCGGCCAGGGGCTTGCCGTCCTTGCCGACCAGCCGCAGCTCCACATCCCGTTTGCGAATCCTCTCGATGTTCTGCTTGGCGGCGGCGATCTGTGCATCATCGGGCTTGTAGAGGACCGTCGTCTCGTCCATCTCCCGCCATTCCTCGCCCGAGCCTTGTAGCCTCATATCTGCTCCTGTGCGGCTCCGGACCCGGCACGACGGGTGATGCGCTTGTGGGCTTCAGCCTGCACAGTCTGCCGCTGGCCTAGGCTGAACCCCGTGCCGCCCACGCCGCCGCCGGCTCCGGAGAACCAAGCCAAGCGTATGCGGTTCACGCCCCCTGTAAAGGGGCAGCGCGGGCAGGAGGGGGGCTGCGCCCGCCGTGCCAACCCGGCCCCGTTGGCCCGCAGGGCGCGGATGGTGTACCTTCTGTCGCCGGCACCATGCGCATCGTCCACGTCATCACCCGGCTGATCGTCGGCGGGGCGCAGGAGAACACGCTGCTCTCCTGCGAGGGCCAGCACGCGCACGGCCACGAGGTGACGCTGATCACCGGCCCGCCTTTGGGGCCCGAGGGATCGCTGCTGGACCGGGCACGCGCCGGTGGATACCGCGTCGAGGTGCTCGACGAGATGCGTCGGGCCATCTTGCCGGTGAGCGACTGGCGGGCGTACCGGGCGCTGCTGCGGAGATTCCGCGAGCTTCGCCCGGACGTTGTGCACACCCATTCCAGCAAGGCCGGCATCATCGGCCGCTGGGCCGCTCACCGCGCCGGCGTGCCGGCCATCATCCACACGATTCACGGCCTGGCGTTCACCGCGTCCACGTCGCCGGTCGTGAACACCGCGTACCGGCTTTTGGAGAAATGGACCGCGCCGATCACGACGAAGATCGTCTGCGTGGCCGACGCGATGCGCCAGCAGTCGCTGGCCCGCGGAGTGGGGCGTGCGGAACAATACATCACGATCTACAGCGGCATGGAAACCGCCGCGTTCCTCGATCCGCCGGTTTCGCGGGAACAGGTGCGAAGCCGCCTGGGCCTGGCGGCCCAACACCTCGTCGTCGGCACCATCGCCCGCCTGTTCCACATGAAAGGCCACGAGGATCTGCTGGAGATGGCCCCGGACCTGTGCCGGCGGTTTGCGGCCCTGCGCTTCCTGTGGGTGGGGGACGGGCTGCTGCGGGGAGACTTCCAGCGGCGGATCGAGGCGATGGGCCTCAAGGACCGCTTCATCCTGACCGGCCTGGTCCCGCCCACGCAGATTCCGCAGCTTGCCAACGCCATGGACATCCTGGTCCATCCGTCACGAAGGGAAGGCCTGGCGCGGGCACTGGCCCAGGGACAACTGGCCGCCAAGCCGGTGGTCGCCTATGACGTGGACGGCAACCGGGAAGGGCTGGTCGCTGGCGAAAGCGGCATCCTGGTGCCCGCCTTTGACCGCCCGAAACTTCAGCAGGCGATCGAGGTATTATTAGGGGATGCCGACCTGCGACGGCGCATGGGCGAGGCCGGCCGGGCCTTCGCCCTGCAGCGGTTTGCCGCGCCGGTCATGGTCGGCAACCTGGAAGCCCTGTATGCTTCCGCGATGCGCGGGCCATCCCCCGTGGGATGGAAGTCTGATCCTGCTGGATGACCGGCCCGAGGGTCTCGATCTCATGCGACATGGATGGATGATACTGCTGGGGGTCGCGGCGGGGATTTCGCTGTCGGCCGCGGTTCGCGCTCAACCGGCCAGGTCCAGGACCGCGCCGCAGCTTCCGCCCATCAAGCCGGCGCTGATGGACCGCCTGGCGCCCCTGGAACGCGAGATCGCGGCGATGATGCTCAAACGCACGTACACGCCCGCGGCCGAGGTCCCGACTCTGGAGATGCAGATCGACCTGCGCGTGCTGCAACGGTGGCTGCTGACGCGTGCGGCCGAGGCGGCGGCCGAAAGCCCCCAGCAGATCCACCTGTGCATCCGCGCCGACCAGGTGCGCGACGCCACAGCCCACCTGGAGGCGGCACTCGCCCAGATGCAGGGCAATTCCCCGGCCAGGCCGCAACTGGAGGCGATGGAGAAGCTGCACAATCTGACCTTCAGCCTCGAGGAACAGAAGGGCGCCGGCGACCTGGATGCACTGTGCCGGGTCACGGCGGCGCAGTTGCTGGGCGTCCTGGGGAGCAATCCGGAGGATGTGCGGTCGCTGCCGGCGATGCGGCCCGTGCCGCGGCGCGATTCGCCCGCCAGACGCGAACGCACGGCGGAGGCCCAGGAACCGGCGACGGTGGCCGCGCTGGCCGAACACGTGCGCAGGCTGAATGTTTCCGTCTTGCTGCGGCAGCAGCTGGCGGCCCTGGCGGATGCCGCGGCCTCGCCGGCGGACGCCAAGGATGCCGCAACGCTGCGGCGGACGCTCCAGGAGTGCGTGGAGGTGGCCCGGGCGTTGCAGGCCAACACGGCCGTCACCCCGGAGGACCGAGTGCGGATGGAGCAGGAACTGACCGAAGCGCTGGTGCTGTTCCTGGATCCCCGCATGCGGGCGGCGGGGCAGGCGCGGCTCAAGACGCTCCACGAATACCGGCGCTTCGCCGCCGAGATCGGAGCGATGAAACTGCCCGACGCGATGGCCAGGGAACTCGGCCCGGTATTTGCCTGGGCGCAGCAGAACATGGAGCCGGCGGGGCGGAGGGTGCTCGAGGCGATCCAGCAGTACGCGCAGTTCCACCTCCGCTGGGAGGGCCGTCCCAGGCAGGCCAGTACCATCCAGAACCTTCGCCAGCCGATCCTGGAGCTGGAAAAGCAGTTTGTGGAGCAATCCAACGCGTTTGTTCCCGCGTTGAAACAGGTCGCATCGCCCACATCGACGGTGGGACCGGCCGAGCTGCGCAATCGCGTCGAGGAGCTGCGGCGCCTGATCGATCTGCTGGAGCGGCTGGACCGCATGCCCCAGACCCTGGATGTGCTCAGTGCGTTCAAGCCGCGGGCCTGGGCGCTGATGGAGCGGCGCGTAACCAGCGCAGCGGTGCTAGCCGCATCGCCCTCGTCGTCGCCGGCTCGGGCCGATGCCGAGAAGTTCCTGCTGGAGCTGGAGCGGCTGGCGCAGGCGGCCCAGGAGCTGGGACAGGTAGCCGTCAAGGACCTGCCGGCGGCGCTGGCCGCTCCCTACACCGGCGATCAGCTGTCGGCGGTGGAGAGCAAGTGGCGGGCAATGGTGGCCGAGGCCGCGGATGCGGGGGCGCGCGGCAATGCCATCGATCCGGCGGTGGTGGCGCGGCTGGCGGGCGTTCGGCAACTGCTGATGGCGCTGCGGCGGGCGGTGGAGCTGGAAACCTCGCTCCACGGCGCTCAGTCGCTCACGCGATGGGTGGACTGGTCAGTGACCGCCGAAGACCTGCGGGCTCTGCTGGCGCCCCATCGGCGGGCCATGGTCGCAGCCTTCACGGGCTTTGTGGCCGATTCGCCGGTGGCGATGGTCCGATGGACGCGGGTGGACAGGTGGTATCGTCCCCTCTGGGAGGTGGTGACCGAGGCCCTTTCCTACCGCGACCAGTGCGCGGCGCTGCCGGGAGGGCTGAAGGGCGCTCTGGCAGCGCTGGCCACACCCCTGGAGGATCACGCCTTCACCGAGCAGCGGTATCTGTCCTTTGCCGTCCCGCTGTGGAAGCAGGCGGCCGCCGGCGAACCGGGGGTGGGCATCGAGGCGCTGGCGGCCATCAACCGGCACCTGGCGCGGAGCCTGCGGCTGGAGGATTGGAAGGAGGAAGACACGGCCGCGGTGCGCGAGGCGGGCACCGCCCCGGTCGCGCTGCCGCCGACTGCCGGGCGGAACGGGCCGGCGGCGCCGACCACCCGGAGCATCTTCGACTGACGCAGACCGCCGGTTGCGGAGAGACCGATGGCATCGATCCTCGTGGTGGGCCCGCATCCCGATGACCAGGAGCTGGGCATGGGCGGAACCGTGGCGCTGCTGGCGTCGCAGGGCCACCGCGTGCACCTGCTGGACGTGACCGACGGCGAACCCACGCCGCATGGGTCGGTTGAGAAGCGCGCCGCCGAAGCGGCACGGGCCGCAAGCATCCTCGGCGTCCAACGCACGCTGCTGGGTCTGCCCAACCGCCAAGTCGTCCACAGCGTCGAGAACCGCTTCAAGATGGCGGCCGTCATCCGCGCGCACCGGCCCGACTGGCTGTTCCTGCCCTATCCGGTCGATGCCCACCCGGACCACGTGGCCGTCTCACGCATCGGCGAGGATGCGCGCTTCGACGCCAAGCTCACCAAGAGCGACATCCCCGGCGAGCCGTGGCACCCCAAACGCATCCTCTACTACTTCTGCACGCACCTGCGACTCAGTTTCCAGCCGACTTTCTGCATCGACATCAGCAGCCAGATCGACAGGAAAATGTCGGCCATCGGCTGCTATGAGTCGCAGTTCGTGGCCGGCACTGCGTCGGCCGGCGTGCCGGAGATGGTCAAGACCATCAACGCCTATTTCGGCGGGCGCATCGGAAGCGCCTACGCCGAGCCGTTCTTCAGCCACGAGGTGATGGGTTTCTCGGGCCTGGACCAGTTGCTGTAGCACCCTTGTGGTGCAGGCTTTAGCCTGCACAGACCTCCCCAATACGCCTGCACGGACATCCCCAGACGCCGGCTGAAGCCCCCAACCCCAATGCGCCCTCGCAGGGGGCCGTGCGCTTCGCTATCATCCCGTGCGCCTTTTTCCAGGAGATGCACTTGACCCAACCCATCCGCTTCACGCTCGGCCAGAACGACATTCCAACGCAGTGGTACAACGTGCTGGCCGACCTGCCCGAGCCACTGCCGCCGCCGCTGCACCCGGGCACCAAGAAGCCCATTTCGCTTGAGGAGATGACGGCGATTTTTCCGGAGAACCTCGTGCGCCAGGAGATGACTGCGGAGCGGTGGATCGATATCCCCGACGAAGTACGCCAGGTCTATGCGCTCTGGAGGCCGACGCCGCTGCTGCGGGCCGTTCGCCTGGAGAAGGCCCTGCAGACGCCGGCGCACATCTACTACAAATACGAGGGCGGCAGCCCGGCCGGCAGCCACAAGCCCAACACCGCCGTCCCGCAGGCCTGGTACAACAAGCAGGCCGGCACCAGGCGCCTAGCCACCGAGACCGGCGCGGGGCAGTGGGGCTCGTCGCTGGCGCTGGCGTGCCGGCTGTTCGGGCTGGAGTGCAACGTCTATATGGTGAAGGTTTCGGCCCAGCAGAAGCCCTACCGCAAGATGCTCATGCACACGTGGGGCTCGGAGGTGCATGCCAGCCCGTCGAACCAGACCGAGTACGGGCGCAAGGTGCTGGCCAAAGACCCGGAATGCCCCGGGAGCCTGGGCATCGCCATCAGCGAGGCCATCGAGGATGCCGTCACCCACCCCGGCACCAAGTATTCGCTGGGCAGCGTGCTCAACCACGTGTGCATGCACCAGACGGTCATCGGCCAGGAGGCCATCAGGCAGATGGAGCAGGCCGGCGAGGAGCCGGACGTGGTGATCGGCTGCATCGGCGGGGGAAGCAACTTCGCCGGTATCGCCTTCCCGTTCGTCCGCCGTAAGATCGTGGACGGGAAGAAGACGCGCATCATCGCCGTCGAGCCGTCGGCGTGCGCCTCGCTGACCAAGGGCGAGCTGAGATACGACTTTGGCGATACGGCCATGATGACCCCGCTGCTGTGGATGTACACCCTGGGGCACGACTTCATCCCCCCCAAGATCCACGCCGGCGGCCTGCGCTATCACGGCATGGCGCCGACGGTCAGCCATGTGTACAAACTGGGCCTCATCGAGGCGAAGGCGTATCCGCAGACCAAGGTCTTCGAGGCGGCGGTGATGTTCGCCCGCACCGAGGGCATCGTCCCCGCCCCCGAGCCGTCGCACGCGATCCGCTGCGCCATCGACCAGGCCATCGAGGCCCGCGAGGAGGGCCGCAAGAAGGTGATTCTCTTCAACCTGTGCGGCCACGGGATGCTGGATTTGGGCAGCTACGAGGCGTACCTGCACGGGCAACTGGCGGATGTGTAGGGCCGCTGGTGCGGGCCTCAGCCTGCACCGGCCGTCTCCTGCGGCTCGCCGATGCAGCACTGGGGCAGCGCCGCCAGGAACAGCCGGCCGTAGCGCTTGGTCTTGATGCGGCTGTCCAGAATCACCACGATGCCGCGGTCGGTCCGCGAGCGGATCAGCCGGCCGAAGCCCTGCTTGAGGCGGATGATCGCCTCGGGCAGCGAGTAGTCCATGAAGGGGTTGCCGCCGGCGGCCTTGATGGCCTCGAGGCGCGCTTCCACCAGCGGCTCATCGGGCACGGCGAAGGGCAGCCGCACGATGATGACATTCCGCAAGGCGTCGCCCTGCACGTCGATTCCCTGCCAGAAACTGGCCGTGCCCAGCAGCACCGCGTCGGGCGTGCCGCGGAATCGCTCCAGCAGCACGCGCGGCGGCGGGCCCTCGCCGTGCACCAGCAGCGGCAGGCCAAGCTCCTCCAGCGGCCCGCGCAGCATCTCGGCGGCGGCGTTGAGCATGCTGTAGCTGGTGAACAGCACGAACGCCCCGCCGCGGGTCTGGCTCAAGTAGTGGAGAATGCGCTTGCAGGCGCGGGGCAGGAACAGCGGATCACCCGGCTCGGGCAGGTCGCTCTCCACGTACAGCGTGGCCTGCTTGGAATAGTCAAACGGCGAGCCGAGCATCAGCGTCTTGGCCGCATCGATCCCCAGCCGCGAGCGGATGTAGGAGAAGGGATCCGCACCAGAGACAGTGGCAGACGCGATGGGAACAGTCACTTCTGTGGTGGCACGGGCTTCCAGCCCGTCTTGGCTCGCGACAGGCTCCTCTGCGGTGGCACGGGCTTCCAGCCCGTCTTGGCTCGCGACAGGCTCCTCTGCGGTGGCACGGGCTTCCAGCTCGTCTTGGCTCGCGACAGGCTCCTCTGCGGTGGCACGGGCTTCCAGCCCGTGTTCTGCATACTCAATCCGCCACTTCCACTTCCACCCCTCAAAGCCGGCCTTTTCCGGATTGTTCCAGACATACTCGATTGCCCGCAGCAACTCTTTCTCATCGCGAATCAGCCGATCGTAGTACTCCCCCTGCCAGAACTCTCCCTGTCGGTCGAGCAGCCTGTTAACCTGGTTCGCCGTGTAGGATTTCCACGAGTGAATAATGGTTGAAAGCTCGTGACCCTCGACAGGTTGCACCACCACATGCACGTGGTTCGGCATGATGCACCACGCCAGCAAACGGTATCGCTGCCCATCGAAGTGCTTCAGCGCTTTGGCTACATATTGTGCGATCCGTGGCGTGCGAAGCCAGCAGGCCCCGTGGCCCGCGTCCAGGTGCTTTTCATCCCAGCGATCGGCGGCCTGAGGCGGCAGTGAGTCGGCCAGGCGGAAGGTGACGGCGTAGATGCCGCCCTCGGTGGTCCAGTGCGGGAGATAGGCGCCCTGGCGCTTCTTGATCTCCACGGTGTGGAGTACTTCGCCTATCGCTGTCACGGGCTGGAAGCCCGTGCCACCATCGGAGGGGTTCTCTGTCTTTGCCTTGGATCTTCCCGTGCACAGCGTCGCGCTGGTCAGGATCACGCTCTTGACCTTCCCGAACAGGTGCCGGCGCAGGCCGTCGGCCACGCAGATGGGGGCCGCGTGCAGCGACACGCGGGGCGTGCGGCGCGCTCCCCGCTCCATCCAATAGACCGAATCCGGCACCGACTGCGACACGATCGCCTCGATCATCTCGCCGTAGTGCGTCACCCGCGCCGCGGCCGAGGCCAGCTCCAGCTTCTCTCCCGGGTCCTCGATAGCCGTGAGCATCGCCTTCAGGTGCAGCGACAGGTTCTTTAGCCGCGGCGACAGGTCATTGGCGACCCAGTTGCCCTCGCGGATGCGCCCGTTGGGCCGGCCGTGCCGCTCCTGCCACTCCAGGCACCGCGCAAAGAAGTGATTCACCCGCTCTTCCAGCTCTTCGATATCGTCGATGGCATCGCGGGCCGTTTCCGTGTACGTGCGGAGCAGGCCCTTGCCGTGCTTCGGGTCGTACAGCGCACGCAACTGATAGCGCAGGCCGGCCTCGCTGACCTTCAGCCCGAAGTGCTCGCCGGCCACATCCTCCAGCGTGTGCGCCTCATCCAGGATCACCGCATCGTATTTGGGCAGGTACTGCACGCCGGCCATCCGCAGCGCCAGATCGGAGAAAAACAGCGCGTGGTTCACGATCAGGATGCGGCCGCTCTGCATCCGCCGCTTGGCCGCCTGCCAGAAACAACCCTTGTAGTGCGGGCAGTTTTTGCCCAGGCAGTTTCCCTGCTCGGCGTTGACCTTGTCCCACACATCGCCATCGGGCACGGTGGGCAGGTCCGACAGCGAGCCATCGGTGGTGCTGCCCGCCCATTCCTCGACCGCATACAGCGAGTCCAGCTGCCGCTGGTGCTCGAACAGCATCATCTGCCTCTTGCGGGCCTGCTCCAGGCGCCGGCGGCAAAGGTAGTTGCCCCGGCCCTTGACCAGCACGGCCGTGAACTCATCGGGGTACACGGCCTGCAAGAGCGGGATATCCTTGTCGATCAGCTGTTCCTGCAGCGAAATCGTGTGCGTGGAGATGACGATGCGCTTGTTCTGGCGAACGACGAAATCGATGGCGGGGAGCAGGTAGGCAAACGACTTGCCCACGCCCGTGCCGGCCTCGACCAGCAGGTGATGCTCCTGATTCAGCGCATCGGCGACGGCCGAGGCCATCTCAAGCTGCTGTGGGCGATAGTCGTACTTCTCCCCCAGCCGCCGGGCCACGGCGCCGTCGGGGGCGAGGATGTCACTCAGGAGCGTGCTCATTGCGCCTTGCCAGTGTCTTGCGTCCCGGCAGCCAGCAGAAGCTGCGTCACGATCCAGTGCAGTTCATACGAGCGGCGATGCTCCAGGATACGCACATCCCGGCGGAAGGGCCGGCTCAGCCATAACGTGCGAGTGGCCATAGGCAGAACCCCGCGTATGCGCAGGTGCCGCAACGCCGGGGCTGGCCAGCGGCGCGTTCTCCTGCCTCGCCAGCTTGGCATGACAACCACCAGGGCTCCCTCGTCTGTGCCGATCCCGGTCGGCAGGCGCAGCGCCGTGATGATCGTGCCGATCCGCAAGCCGCATGCGGCCGCCACCGATCCAAATGCAGTACAAAGAAAAACCTTAGCCGCGGGCTCGGCGAATGAGTGCACCGCAAAAGCCGCGCTCACCGCAACAAGGTAAATGACAAGGCCGCCGCAGACAACAAGCTCGCAGGCGTGCGGCACCAGTCGCCAGCCGCGCTCAGGCGGAATCCAGATCATGATTCCATCGGGCGTGTGCTCCACCGCGAACGGCACGGTGTCGGGGCTGGCGTAGTCCAGTACCGGGCCGGGTTGGTTGTTGGTCTGCGGCATGGGCTGGTCAGACACCGATGTCCTCGTTCCACAGTGCCGGGTGCTCGCGGATGAAGCGGGCCATCATCTCGATGCACTCTTTATCTGCCAGGTCCACAACCTCCACGCCGTGGCTGCGCAGGAACTCCGGCGATCGTCCGCCGGGGCCTTCGCCGCCCGGGAAGTTCACCGACTCGCCGACGATGACCTTGGGCACGCCAAACTGCACCACCGCGCCGCTGCACAGGAAGCAGGGCATCAGCGTGGAATAGAGCACCGTGTCGCGGTAGGTCTTCTGCCGGCCGGCGCTTTTCAGGCAGTCGATCTCCGCGTGGGCCATCGGATCGCCGTGCTGCACGCGGCGGTTGTGTCCCCGGCCGATGATCTGTCCGCCGCGCACCAGCACCGACCCGATCGGCAGGCCGCCTTCGCTCAGGCCCTTCTTGGCTTCATCGATGGCTGCTCGCAGGAATGGGTCCACGATTTACCTCCACGATCACATGATCCTCCGCGCCCGGAAGAGGCGCGGGATGAACAACCGGCGCGCCGCCGCCCAGCTTTCGGCAGGCCCTGATTGCGGCCGGCAACTCCTCGTTCACCCTCGGCCCCTTCATCGCCAGCAGCCTGCCGCCCGGCCGCAGCAAAGGCAGGCACCACCTTACCAGATCCTCCAGCGGCGCCACAGCACGCGCGACTACGGCATCGAATCGGCCTGGGGCGAGGTTCTCCGCCCGGTCCGCGATCACCGTGACGTTTGCCAAGCCCAGCGCACCTGCGGCGTCTCGCAGGAACCGCGCCTTCTTCTGTGTGGATTCTATGAGCGTGACGGCCACGTCAGGCCGCACGATCGCCAGCGGTATTCCCGGCACGCCGCCGCCGCTGCCGACGTCGGCCAGCCGGTGCGGCCCGGCCGGCAGGAACGGCAGCAGCGTCAGCGCATCGCCGACGTGCTGCACCTCGGCCGCCGCGCGGTCGCGGATTCGCGTCAGGTTCATCCGCCGATTGGCCTCCAGCAGCAGGTCCAGGTACCTGCCCAGCAGCGCGGCCTGTTGCTGATCCAGCGCCAGCCCGGCGCGTGCCGCGAGCTTCGTCCACAGTTCCTGCATGAGTAACTTGCGACGATTGTACTGCGGCCCCCGGCCTGTCGGCGACCGCGCCAACGGCCGGGCGGCTGGGCTGTGTATAGGGTTGCGTGTCGCCGCCCGCGCGGCGGGAAAGGGCGCAGATGATGGTTCTTCGGATGACGACGGTCCTTGCGGCCGTGTTGGCGCTGGCGGCAGGGGCCAGCGCCAAGGCGCCGGAGCTTGTATCGGCATCGTGGCTGGGGACCGGCGGCGATGATCTGCTGGAGGATGTGGCCATCGATGTCAGCACCGATCCGCCGACCATCCTCGTGGCCGGGATGCTGGCCGAACCCGTCGAAATGCTGGCCGGCGCGAAGGCGGTAACGCTGGGCAAGGCGCATGCGCCCTCGCCGTACGGGTGCGGGTTTGTGGCGAGGCTCAGCCACGATGGCCGGAAGGTGCTGGCCGTGACGCAGCTGGCCGCCGGCGTGGGGCAGATCACGACGGTGGTCGTGGGCGGCGGTGGGGTGTACGTGGGCGGATACGCCACGGCCGGCCTGGAGCCGGTGCTGCCGGCCGGCGGATTCATGCCGCGCTATCCGGCCGACACGCCAACGGCTCCGTTCACGCCCCGCGAACACACCGAGCGGTCCAACCCCCAGCCGGACAAGAGCAAGGTGGGAGTGCCGTTCGTGCTGCGTCTGTCGGCCGACTTGTCGCGCGTGGAGGCAGGCACGTACCTGGAGGGCCGGCACACCATCTGGCACGTGCCCCGGCCGCTGGATGAGAGCAAGTGGCAACCCACCGGCATCGGCATCCTGGCCGACGGCAGCGTGGTGGTGGCCCACGACGGCGGGCCGATCGTGCCGCCGCCGGCCGGCCAGAAGCCCGGGGCGTTCAACTTCTATCGCTGCCCCGACCACCTGAGCCGGCTGAGCGCCGACCTGAAGAAGCGTCTCTGGAAGATCGACATGTATGCCGTGCCGGTCGATCCCGATCGCGCGGCCATCGCCCTCAAGGAGCCGTGGACGTTCGACTCGCTGGGCAACACGCGAACGCTGCGCCTGCGCACCGGCCCGGGCGATGCGGTGTACCTCGCCGGCTGGGCCGCCAGCCGCACGACCAAGGAGCCCTGGTGGGCGCCGTTCCTGCGGCGGTTCGACGTCGACGGGAAGATGACCTGGGAGGCGTACACGTTCGACCCGACCAGCGGCCGGGATGCGCGGCTCAACGGGCTGGTTTCCGATGCGGCCATCCGGTCGGTGGCGGTGGACGCCCAGGGGCAGGTGCTGGTGGCGACGATCGGCGACGGCGGCAACTCCGTCCTGCGCCAGGATCCGCGCGACTACACCAGGCCCGTCGAGGGCCTCCGCGGCAACGTGCACAGTTTCCGCGGCCGCACGCTGTTCTGGGGCACGGTGGCGCGCCTCGACGCCACGTCGCGGAAGTTTCTCGGCGGAGATCAAATCGCGGGCTTTGGCGAACGCGGCCTGGTGGCGGCGTGGGCGGAGGATGTCGCGCCCGTTCTCGGCAAGGACGGCGCGGGGCGCAGCGTCGCCGTCGGCCGACATGGCGCGGGTTTCCGGTTCACGGACGACGCATGGCGCAAGTCGGATGCCGGGGCATTTGTGCGCGTGTACGAGCGGGACTACCGTCTGGCGTTCTCCACCAGCCTGCCGGATGCGGAACTGGTGACGGTGGCCGCCGGCCCGGATGGGCGGTGCGTGGCCGTCGGGGTGGCCCGGTCGGACAAGTGTGCCGTGAAGGACCCGGCCATCGCGAAACACGCCGGCAGGCGGGATGGGTATGTGGTGGTATTCGACCCGTGAAAGGGCGTGGCCATTCTTTGTGGCGTCTTTGTAGTGCGGGCTTTAGCCTGCACCGCGACGCTTGCTCAGCGCAGGCTGAAGCCTGCGCTACAACGTGGCGTCCTGCATTTGCCCCACAAAGAATTGCCACGCCCACGTGACACGTGAAGACATGAAACATGACGAGGAGGGCGATATAACCTGTGCCGATGGGACAGGTTGAGCTGTTGCTCCTGGGCACGGGAACCAGCGCCGGGGTGCCGATGATCGGCTGCCGCTGCGCGGTGTGCACCAGCGCCGACCCGCGCGACAGGCGCATGCGCCCCTCGGCGCTGATCTCCTACGACAACGTGCGGGTGCTGATCGACACCACGCCCGAACTGCGCCTCCAGTGCGTGGCCCACGGCGTGGATCGCATCGACGCCGTCGTCTATACGCACGCGCACGCCGACCACATCATGGGCCTGGACGATGTGCGGCGCTTCAACGCCCTTCAGGGCACCCCCCTGGACGTGTGGGCCGACGCCCCGACGCACGAGGCGCTGGACCGGTGCTTTGGCTATGCCTTTCGCCCTCCCCGGCCGGAGATGAAGGTTTTCCGGCCGCACCTGGTCAGGCGGATCATCGACGGGCCGTTCCAGATCAGGGGTGCAACCTGGACGCCGATTCCGCTGCTGCATGGCGAGCTTCCGGTGCTGGGCTTCCGCGTGGCCAAACTGGCCTATTGCACGGATGTCAGCCGAATACCCGAGCAGTCGTTTGCCCTGCTGGAGGGGCTGGATGTGCTGGTGCTCGATGCGCTGCAGCACAAGCCCCACGAGACGCACTTCAACGTCCAGCAGGCGATCGAGGCGGCCCGGCGCATCGGAGCCCGGCAGACGCTGTTCACGCACATCGCCCATGCCCTGGGCCACGAGCAGACCAACCGAACCATGCCGCCGGGAATGAGGCTGGGCTACGATGGCGAGAGGGCGACGGCCGGGCTATGATGCAATGGTCATTTCCGAGGAGCCGATCATGCGCCGTCGCAGCGGTTTCACGTTGGTGGAGCTCTTGGTCGTGATCGGCATCATCGCCGTGCTGATTGCCATCCTGCTGCCGGCACTGACGCGGGTGCGGGCGCAGGCGAAGCTCACGGCGTGCCTGTCCAACCAGCGGACACTGGTGCAGGCGCTGTACCTGTACGCATCGGAATGGAACGGGTGGATGCCGCGGGACGGGTTCAGCAAATGGCCCAGCGGGTTCTATGCGCCGTACGCGGCGCTGGTGCTGAAGCTCACGCCCGAGGCCGACTGGAGCATGACGGAACTGGACGGCCGGCCCGGCGCCCGCATCCACCTGGACATCGACTACTGCTACCAGTGGCTCAAGCAGATTCCGCTGTTCCACTGCCCGGCCGTCGAGGACGACGTGTACGTGCTGGGCTACATCGTCAACAGCAGGGATTTCGTGAAGTCCGCGCCCTTCAGCAACGGCGGCGAGACGCAGTGGTCCAAGATTTCCACGGTGAAGAGCCCCGCCAGCGTGGGGTACCTCTTTGAGCCCAACTACACGACGCTCGACCCCTACAAGCTCGGGTCCTACAACGTCTGGCACCCCGAGGACCTGCCGTTTTACACGCCGCCGCACACCAACGCCGGCCAGCCCATCACCAGCGGCTACATGCGCATGATCCGCCATGACGACCGGCGGCACCTGGGCAAGACCACCATCGGCTTCTTCGACGGCCACGCGGAGATCCGCAGCCTGACGCCCGGTGATATTCCGCGCGGCGTGCTGGATCCCTACGCGAACTGATCGAAGAAGAAGCCAGAAGTCAGAAGCCAGAAGCCAGAAACCAGCAGCAGGAAGGCAGAGGGTGGCACGGGCATCCTGCCGTGCTTGTTGGTTTGCCGGGCGACAGGGGGGCGGTCACTCGAACAAGTGATGCAGTATCACCCCGCAGATGTCGGTCGGGGCCAGCGCGTCGGATGGGAGCAGGTCGCCCCGCGTGCTGATAAACAGCGCTCCCTGCTCGGGCGTCGGCGGCGCGACCCCATGCGAGCCTTTCACCAGTGACGCATCCAGCCCGATGACATCCAGCAGCGACCGGAAGCCCAGCCTTCGCGCCAGCAGTTTCCGGGCGATGCGCAGTCGCGGGAAGCGAATCCGCGGATCCAAAAACAGCTCGGCCGGGTCGTAACCCGGCTTGCGGTGGATATCGACCGTGCGGGCATAGTCGGGCGCGCGGGCATCGTCCAGCCAGAAGTAATAGGTGAACCACGCATCCGGCGAGGCCACGGCGATCAGCTCGCCGCTGCGCCAGTGGTCCAGGTGATGGCGCTTGCGCCCGTCGGCGTCCAGCACCTCCGCGACGCCGGGAGTCGATTCCAGCAATGACCGCACCTTCGACATCGCGCCCGGGTCGTTCACGTACACGTGGGCGACCTGGTGGTCGGCCACGGCAAACGCCCGGCTTGCTCCCGCGTCGAGCATGTCGCGGCCCAGTTCCTGGCGCACCCGCAGCAGATCGTGCTGGCGCAGCAGGCGGTTGAGGTGCACGGGGCGGCTCACGGGCAGAATCCCGTACTCGGAAAGCACGATGACGCGGGCGCCGCAGCTCGCCTCGTAGTGGTCGATCAGCTGGCCGCACACTTCGTCCAGTTGCCGCAGGTCGGCCGCGACGGCGGGGTTGGCCGGATCCGGGCCGTGCCTCTGCAGGCCGTAGTCCAGGTGCGGCAGGTAGATCAGCGTCAGCGTCGGGTTGTACAGGCGGTCCACGCGCAAAGCGGCCTGGGCGATCCAGCGCGTGGAGCAGACATCGGCCGCCGGCCCCCAGAAACGAAACAGCGGGAACGTGCCCAGCTCATCCTGGAGCGTGCGGCGGAGCTCGGCGGGTCGGGTGTAGATGTCGGGGATTTTGCGCCCATCGGCGGGGTACATCGGCCGGGGTGTCACCGCATAATCGGCCGAGCAGTACATGTTGTACCACCAGAAGAGGTTGGCGCACGTGACGGCCGGGTCGCGGGCGCGGGCGATGTCCCAGATGCGCGGCCGCTGCACGAGGCGGTCCGACTGCAGCCAGAACCGCACCTCGGCCGTGTCGCGGAAATACCAGCCGTTGGCGACGATGCCGTGGTCGGTCGGCCAGGCGCCCGTCAGGTACGTGGTCTGCACGGGGCAGGTCACGGCCGGCAGCACATGGCCGATGGCCGCCATGCGCCCGCGCGAAGCGAAGTCCTTGAGGCGCGGCGCATGCCCCGCGGCCAGCAGCGCGGGCGTCAGACCGACGGCGTTGAGGACGACGGTGCGATGCATGGCCGGGCATCATAACCGAACCCCAGTTGCGAGTTGCCAGTAGAACCTACCGATGAACCCGGAGCAATGAAGGGCGTTCTCATCCTCCGGTCGGCGGCTTGCGGCTTTGAACTTCCTGCTTCTTGATTCTGGCTTCTGCCCGACGCATGATGCTCCCCATGAAACTCCCCGGACGTATCGTGCTTCCCCTGCTGCTGCTGGGGGTGCTGCTGGCCGGGTGCCGGCACGGCCACGAGGTGGCCGAGCAACACGAGGCGCCGCAACTGGTCGCCATCGGCGCGTGGAACATCTACTGGCTGGGGCCGTCGGAGCGGACGACCCAGGAGAAGCGTTCGCCGGAGGACTTTGCCACGTACATCATGGAATCCGGCGTATCGATCCTGGCGCTGCAGGAAATCGGCGATTCGCCCGGGCCGGGCGTGCGCAACGACACGCTGGATGCGACGTTCCGGATCATCGCCGGGCGCGGCGGGGGCGACTGGGATTACCGGCTGTTCGACACGACCCAATCCAGCCGCAACCAGATGACCGGCATCGCGTGGGACAGGCGCTTCGTCCAGGCGGTGGGCGAGCCGTATGACCTGGGCACGCCGGCCGGCGTGCGCACCGAGCACGATGCGACGCTGTGGGATCGCCGGCCGCAGGCGATGAAGTTCTCCCTGGGCAGCGGCAAAACCGACCTGGTGGTCATACCCGTCCACATGAAGGCCAACCGCCCGGGGATGACGCATGCCGCTCACCGCGGCCTGGAAACCGACGAGCTGGTGCAGCGCCTGGGGGCGGTGCAGAAGCATTTTGCGGACCTGGACATCATCGTCCTCGGCGACTTCAACACGCTGCAGGGCAACGAGCGGACCGTGCAGAAACTGCAGGCCGCCGGCTGGCGCGACCTGAACGCCAAGGACCTGGGCACGTACAAAGGGCGCAACCCGTTCGACCGGGCGTTCGTGCCGGCCACGCAGCCGGAGTTCACCGACCATTTCGTGGTCCACAAGCCGCGCGACATGGGCGAGTTTGAGTTCGAGCAGCGGCTGAGCGATCACTACATGATCGTGACGAAGGTGCGGGTGCTGGCCGACGACGACTGATTCGCAGCCCGGCGCGACGCTTGGCGCCCTCCAACGGCCGGGGTGCAGCGTGGGCAGGGGCCGGCAGGAGCATCGCTGCCGCACCGAGTGCCGAGGCCGGAAGGGGGCCTGGGCGGTCTCGAAAGAGAAGCCCAATCGCATATCATGGTTCAGGTGCGCTCGGGCCGGTCGTGCGAGCGCGCCGGGTGGGACATTTGCCAGGGAGGATCGACATGGCAGAAAGCACGCCTTCATCGCCGCAGCCGAATTCTGGAGATTCCAGCCAGCCCTCCGCACCCCCAGCCGCGCCGCCTCGTCGCCGCTGGCTCTGGCTCAAGAGGCTGCTGATCTTGGTGGTCCTGCTGGGGCTCTTGGTGGCGCTGTTGCCGACCCTCGCCAGCACCTCGCTGGTGCGGGGGATGGTGCTAAGGCAGGTGAACAAGTCCCTCCGCGGGCAGGCCGACATCCAGGACTGGTCGCTGGGCTGGTTTACCGGCGTCGATGTGAAGAACGTCCGCCTCATGGATGAGCAGGGGGCGGTCGTGCTGTCGGTGGGACGCGTCCGCTCGACAGCCAGTCTCGCGGGGCTGATCCGCGGCAACCTGGACCTGGGGCAGGTGCTCATCGACGACCCGGACCTGGCCAATGTGGTCGTCGGCCCCGACGGCATCACCAACATCCAGCGCATCCTCGGGCTCGATCAGCCATCGCAGGGCGAGATCACTGTGCCCGACCTCAAGGCCGCCGTCACCGTCAGCAACCTGCGCGGAAGGATCATCACGCCGGATGTCTCCCAGCCGTTCTACATCGAGCCCAGCAGGCTTTCCGCCACGATCGACGACATCAACGGCCCCATCCGCCACGACATCCAGATTGCCTGCCGCGCCGGCGACGGGCCGCGGGGAACCATCCAGATCACCGGCGAGATCGACCTGATCGAAGGCAACAAGGTGGACCTGTCCCAGCTGGCCATGGACGGCAAGGTTTCGCTGGCGGGCGTCGAGGTGGCGGCCGTCAATCCGTTCCTGAAACTCGCGGGCGTGGCACTGCTCGCGAAGGGCGCCGTCGATGGGAGTCTTCAGGTAACGGCTGCCGGGCTCTCGGGCACGACCGCGCAGGGACAGATCGACATCGCCTCGGCGTCGGTGGGCGGGGCGGCCATGGCCGGCGACACCTATGCCGCCAGGAAGATCAGCATCCCGGTGAACATCTGGCGCGTTGGCGAAGGGGCCCAGGCCAGGTTGAAGGCCGATGTGCGCGTGAAGTTTGACCACGGCGAGCTGGCCGTTGCTGCCGACGCGCCCGAGCAGAGCCTCAGCCGCGCGGCGGGCCTGCTGACTTCGCTGCTGCTGCCGCCTCCGGCCGAGCGAAACGTCCCCGCCTCGATCGGCCCGCTCCAGCCCGGCAGCGTGCAGGTGCGGCTGGATGTCACGGACGCGGCCGGCATCGCCAACCAGCTCCCGCACCTCCTGAAGCTCCTGGAGGACACCAGGATCGAATCCGGCAAACTCGCGCTTGAGGCGAAGCTGGAGATGGCGCCCTCGCGCCTGTCGGTGGCCACGTCCCTCAGCGTCGCCGATGTGGCCGGCCGGTCCAACGGCAAGCCGGTGCGACTGGCGAATGTGAGTTTCACCGGCAAGGCGGCCGCCCAGGATACTCTCGCCAACCTGCGCGACCTGGCCGCGCAACTCTCCAGCGCGTTCGCGGGCCTCGACGGCGGCGGCGCGAGCCTGGCCGACCAGTCATGGAAGGCCGAGATCGACATCGGCAAGCTCCATGCCGAGCTGGCGCAGTTCGTGGACATCGACCAGTACCTCGCCGGCGCGACGAAGGCTGCCGCGCTGCTGAAGGATGAGAAGATCAACATCGACCTGGCCGGAGGCGTCGATCTGGCCAAGGGCGTCACCGTGAAGCTCTCGTCGCTGTCGCTGGCCAGCTCCAGCGGCCTGCTGACGCTGCAGAAGTCGCCCGACCGCGAGCTTGTGCTGGGCCTTGGCGAAGGCAATGTCAAAGGCAGCGGGGCGGTGCAGATTGGCGCGGACCTGCTTCGGGGCGCACAGATCGCCCGCGCATTGGGCTACGAGTTGTCGGCCGAGGGCCGGCCCGGCGAACTGCTGGGCGGACGCCTGGGCGGCACCATCCGCCTCAACCGCGCCGATCAGCCCTTAAGCCTCGTTGAGGCCGAGTTTGACCTCACCGGCGTCAACGTACGCACCAGCGGCCGGCCCATGCGGAACCAGCCCGTGCGCATCACGCTCAAGGCCGCCGTGCCGGATGACATGGGCCAGGTGGACCAGCTTCAGGTGGCGGTCACCAGCGAACTGGCCGATGTGACGGTGAAAGATGCCCGTCTGGCGCTGTTCACTGGCCAGGGCGAGCAGCGCCGTGCTGTGTCGCCGATGCACATGGCGCAGGCCGGGACTATCGACGTGAATGTCCCCGATGTCGCGCGGCTGATGACGCTGGCGGCGGCGTTCTCGCCGCCGGGCGCGCCGGCAACCCGGCCGAGCATCGAGCTGCGCGGCGGCGCGGTACAGGCCAACGCCACGCTCACGCGCGAGTTGGGCAAGGCGATCCTCAAGGACGCGACGATTGCCCTGTCGAAGATCACCCTGGCCAACGGCCCGGCGACCTGGGTCCAGCCCGCGGACAAACCCATCACACTGGCCCTGGCGGCGTCGCTGGATGCCGTGGACGACCCGAAGCTCACCCCCGCCCAGCAGATTCGCTCGGTGAACATCACCCAACTGTCCGGCGACCTGCTGGTCGGCAAGCTGAGCATGCCCAAGGCCATCGCCATCGCCAACCCGGCCGGTGCCATCTCCGCCTCGGGTTCGATCGAACTCAGCGGCAAGATCGCCGACGCCAGCTCGCTTCTTGCGGTCCTGCAGGGCAAGGCCGGCGCGGATGCTCTGCCGTTTGCGGGCGATTTTGCCGTCTCCCAGGCCGTCAACACCCGGGGCGATGTCGTGCAACTGGCCGGATCAGCCAACGTCAACAAGTTCACCGTCACCCGCGATGGCAAGGTGATGTTTTCCGAGGACCAGTTGGCCATCGCCAACGACCTGGGCTTCGACACCGCAAAGCAGTCGCTGGCCATCAACACGCTCAAGGTCGATGCCCGCGCCAGCGGCGTTGTGAAGGTGGATGTGATCGGCGGCAAAATCAGCGACCTGTCCGGCCGGCGGACCATCGACCCGATGCAGATCAAGCTGGCCTACGACCTGCCCAAGGTCTGGGAGATCGTCCGGCCGCTGCTGTCGGCCGAGCAGCTTGCCTCGCTGGGCGATGTGAAGGTCGCCGGCAAGCAGGAGCGGCAGTTCACTCTCAGCGGCGCTTTCCCGGCCGGCAAACCCTTCAACGAGGCGATTCAGTTGCTGAAGGTTGAGGGCAGCATCGGCGCCGACCGCATCGAGGCCGCCGGCGCGACCGTCGAGAACCTCGATCTGCCCCTGCGACTCGACAACGGCGTGCTGAGCGTCCCGGCCGCCGCCCGTCCCGACGGCAGCGATGCCGCGACGGCTTTGGTCAACGGCGGCAAGCTGCGACTGGCCGGTGCCTCATTGGACCTCACCCAGCCGGACCTGCGAATTACGCTGCCGCCCGGCTTGAAAGTCCTGGAGGGCGTGAGCATCAACGCGGTTTTTGCCAGACGCTACCTCGGCGGCGTATTGCCGATCCTCTCCAGCGTGCCGCAGTCCGGCGGCCAGATCGATCTGGCCGTGGTGAGCTGCGAGCGTCTTGCCCTGGCATCGCTGACCGGCGGGCCGCTGCCGAAGGACCCGGGCAGGGCCCAGCTCACGTTCGCCATCCGCGAGCTGATCATGGGCGGCGGCTTCATCGGCACGCTCCTGACGCTGGCCGATGTGCCCGGCGGGCGAGATGCCCGCACCATGTACGGCGATGTCCGCGATGGGAAGATTTACATCGAAAACGGCCGCGTGCGCCATGTCATGCCCATCCAGGTGTCCAGGGATGACACGCTGAAACTGGACGGCACCATGTCCCTAGCCGACCTGACCTATTCGCCCCTGAACATTGGAGTTCCCGGCGCCTGGATGAAGGTGGTCTCCAGAGACCTGGCGCGGTTCCTGCCCGAGCACGTGGAGATGCCCTTCGCCGGGCCGGTAACCGACCTGAAGATCGCTCCGGGCTTCGTGCAGAAACTGGCTCGCGATGCCGCGGCACGGGCTCTGCTGGGCGGCGGCCGAGCCCCGGCGACAACCCAGGCCGCTCCCCCAGACCCGGCCGGTGCGCTGATCGACATCCTCCGGGGCAAGCCGCAGGAGCCCCAGCCGCGCCAACCCCAGGTCCAGCCGGCGCCGCCCAAGCCTCAGCCCGAACCTGAGCCGCCACCGACCACCCGTCGCGGCCCGCGGCGTCCGCGCCAGCCGCAGCCCTGATCTTTGCTTGCACGGCCAGCCCGTGTATTGTAAATTTCGAGTCTCCAGGGCCCAAGCGATGCTCGTGGGAGCAGCGTAACCCCTGATCCACAAGTTGATTATCGCATACCAAGGAGCCGTTGTGTCCCCCAACTTCCGCCGCAGCGGGCATCTGTTTTCCAGCGAGTCGGTCACGATGGGCCATCCCGACAAGGTGGCCGACCAGATTTCCGACGCCATTCTCGACGCGATCATCGCCAAGGACCCCCGGGCGCGCGTGGCCTGCGAGACGCTCGTGACCACAGGACAGGTTGTTCTGGCCGGCGAAGTGACCACCACCGCCTACGTCGATGCGGCCCAGGTGGCTCGCGACACGATCAAGGAGATCGGCTATACCGATCCGCGGATCGGATTTGATTACAACTGCGGCGTGCTCACGGCGATTCATTCTCAGTCGCCCGACATCGCGCGCGGCGTGGAGCATGCCGAGGACGACAAGAAGGAACAGGGCGCCGGCGACCAGGGTTTGATGTTCGGCTATGCCACCAGGGAAACTCCGACCCTCATGCCGCTGCCGATCCACCTGGCTCACCGCATCGTCGAGCGACTCGCCGAAATGCGCTTCAGCCGGCGGATTCCCTGGTTGCGGCCCGACGGCAAGTCGCAGGTGACGGTGGAATACGAGAACGAGAGGCCCAAACGCGTTCACACCGTCGTGGTCTCCACGCAGCACGATGAGAGCGTCGTGGACCGCAGGAAGGATGCCATCAGCGAGCGAGCCAAACGCCAGATCATCGAGCAGGTCATCCGACCGGTGATCCCACCCAGGCTGTGGAACAAGGACATCATCTTCCACATCAACCCCACCGGGAAGTTCGTCGTCGGCGGCCCGCACGGCGACACCGGCCTGACCGGCCGCAAGATCATCGTCGATACCTACGGCGGACGCGGCGCCCACGGCGGCGGAGCCTTCTCCGGCAAGGACCCCTCCAAGGTGGACCGCTCGGCCAGTTACATGGCCCGATACATCGCCAAGAACGTCGTGGCTGCCGGTCTGGCCCGCAACTGCGAGGTGCAACTGGCCTATGCCATCGGTGTGGCCCACCCGGTGAGCGTCACCGTCAGCACGGAAAACACCGCCGTCATCCCCGAGGACCAGATCGCCGAGCTGATCGTCAAGCACTTTCCCCTGACGCCCCGCGGCATCATCAAGCACCTGAAGCTGCTTCGGCCGATCTACAAGCAGACGGCGAGTCACGGCCACTTCGGCCGCAAACCCGGCCCCGACGGAAGCTTCTCCTGGGAGAAGACGGACAAGGCCCAGCTCCTGGCCAGGGAGGCGGGAATCTGAGGATTGCCGAGCGCGGACCTGGGACCTCGAATCTGAAATCTCAGATCTCAGATCTCAGATTTGTGATTCCCCATCTCCGATTCGCCATCCGCGCTGTCACCGGGCTTTGTCTTCCAGCAGCAACTCCAGCATCCTGCGGTCCAGGTTGTGCCCGCGGAAGTTCTCGTACTGCACATCCGCCCGCCCGCTGTCCAGCACGCCAAAGTTGCCCCGCAGGTTCCACAGTGCCCACCCCCAGCCGGCTTGTTTCCACAGCTCCAGGCAGTCGGCCATCCACGCCAGCACCACTTCGTGGGGCGTCTTGTTATACGCGCCCCACTCGCCCACGTGCACGCCCACGCCCCTCCGCTCCAATTCCTTCCAGGGCTCGATGGATTCGCGCGCCAGCCGCGCGCGGTCCCAGCGATCGACGACCTCCCGGCCCTCTCGCTGCCGGCGGATTTCCAGCGGCCAGGCGGGTCTGGCCCACGCATCGGAGCCCTTGACCCAGCTGGCCTGCCAGTGGCTGATCTGCATCGGCGTATAGCCGCGCGTGCTCTGGGCCACTTTCAGCTCAGCAGCCCCGTGCACCGGCGTTCGGCCCCACTTGAGCCCGTCGATGATGATCAGCCGCGCCTCGTCCTCCTGCCGGATCGCCTCCACCAGCCGACGATGCACCCTCAGGTACTGCTCCTCGGGCACGTCGGGCGGCTCGTTGAGCAGGTCGAAACTCAACTGCTCGCTGCAAATGCCCTTGTAGCGTCTTGCGAAATGTGCCCAATGCTCGGCACAGGCATCCAGCGCCGCGGCGTCGGTCCACAGGCTGGCCGGCTCCTCCGGCGGATTCACGCAATAGCCCGGGGCGCGGTGGAAGTTGATATTGACGTGGATGCCGCGCTGCCGGCCCAGCTCCACCGCCTGATCGACGTCCTTCAGCACTTTCTCGTCGATCTTCTTCCAGTCGGCGGGGCTGCCCCAGCAGTGATAGCTCATCGGCAAACGCACAAAGTCAAAGCCCCACTGGCGGATCAGGTCGAAATCGCTCTCGCGGAACGGCCCGCTCCGCCGCGCATCGAACTTCTCCAGCAGATTAAATCCCCGCCAGCGGGGAAGCCTCGCCGCTGAGACTTCAGCCGGTCGGGTTGCCGCCCTCGTGTCGTGCCCCATGACCAAACCTGCAACAGCCACACCCATGCCGCCCAGAAAGGCTCGCCGCCCGATACCGTCCCGTGGCATGGCCGGGACAATAGCACCAGCCGCTGGGCGGGTCCAACGGTTCACCGCGGCTTATGGGACGTGCGACCGGAACACACGGCCGGCCTCCGGCGTCAATCTGGCACGCCGGCACGGTCGATAAGCCATCAAGGGAACCGCGCCCATGTTGCAGGAACTTCTATTGTTGCTGGCCGGGCCGTTTGAGTCCATCGGAACTTGGCCGCTCTTGGCCACGGGCATACTGTCCTTGGCCGTGTGGGTCGCCGGAGCCCGTATGAGCCGGGCAATGATCACGCTGGGGGCGGTGGCCGCCGCGGCGATCGTCGGCCTGCAGGTGCCCTCTTGGTTTCTGCTGCCGCTGAGCGGATGGGCGGTGGCGACCGTCCTTGCACTACTGGTGGGACTGGTTGCCTTCGTGACCCACAAGGCGTGGGTGAGCGTGGCTCTGGGGCTGGCTCTGGCGGTCTGGACCGTCTCCGCGATCCTGGGGTACTACGTCCTCAGCGCGCAATGGGCCTGGCCGGCCGCCCCAGCCGATGCCACGCTGACTGCCTGTGCCTCCAACGCCTGGTCCACGCTGCCGGAAGATCTCCGCCGCACGCTGCCGTTCGCGACGGCCACGGCTCTGGTCGCAGGAGTGGCGGCGTCGGTCATGTGGCCCAGACTCAGCACGGTGATGCTTTACAGTCTGGCCGGCGTGCTGGTCTTCACCGTGGTGGTTGGGGCACTCCTCCAGAGGGGCCGCCCCCAGTGGCTGGTGGTCCTGCCCTCCTCGACGACCGTCCAACTGGGGGTGTTGGGCGTTCTGGTGGTGCTGGGGGCAGTCATTCAGTGGCGCTTGGCCTGTGCGCCGGCAATGCCGACTGCCGATAAGAAGACGGATGAGCCGGAGCGCCGGGTCTGATCTGCCGCTGCGCGCCCGGCCGCGTTCAGACCGGGAGCGCCCATGCTGCTTGCCCAATCGAGTCAGTTTACACCTTCCCTGCCCGCCGGCTGGCCCAGGCAAATGGACCTGATCAGCTGGTGTCAGAACATGGACCCCGCCGCCGCGATGCTCCTGCTGCTGGCCGGGGCCGTCTATCTCCTCTTCGGCTGGTATCTGTTCAAGACGCTGGTGATGGTGAATGCCGTCGCCCTGGGCGGCTATCTGGGAGCCGTCATCGGCGCCAAGGCGGGTTCGGTGATGGCCGGCGCGGTCATCGGCGCGGTCATCGCCGGAGCCGTTTCCTGGCCGCTGATGAAGTGGGCCGTGGCGGTGATGGGGGGGCTGTGCGGAGCGGCACTCGGCGCCGCCATCTGGGCTGCCTCAGGGCAGGACATGCACTATGCCTGGGCCGGCGCCATGACCGGGCTGGTGGGCTTCGGCATGCTGTCCTTCATCGTTTTCCGCGGCAGCATCATCATGTACACCAGCCTCCAGGGGGCGACGATGGTCGTGCTGGGCCTGCTGGGTGTGCTGTTCCGCTACAGCATCGCGCCGAGCCTGGCCAGCAGCCTGACAAGCCACTCCTTCCTCCTGCCGATGACGGTGCTGCTGCCGGCGGTGGCCGGCCTGATCTACCAGCACCGCAGCACTCCGGCCCAGGACGCCGGCGGCGAGGAAAAAGCCGGCTGAGCCGGCCTACGCCTCCGGTGCCCCCCGCGCGGGCGAAATGAATCGCCCCGCCGAGCGTCGATTAAAGCGGTAGAACTGTACCGGAGGCAAAGCGATGAATCCCTCACCGCGTCATTGGATCCTGTTGGGCACGTGGACTGCCGTTGTTCTGGCGGCCGCGCCCCTCTGGGCGCAGCCGCGCCGCGAGCCGCCCCGCCCCGCCCCGGACGCCGACCGCCGCATCGCGGAGCTTGCCGAGCGAATGGAGCAGATGCAGCGGCAGATCGACGAACTTCGTCAGCAGTTGCGCCAGCAGGCCGAGGAGTGTCGCAGAGAGGCGTCCAGCCGACTTCGCGTTCTGGTGGGCCGCGCCCAGGAACGGGTCCCGCGCCTGGGCGAGATGGCCGAGAACCAGGCCCGCCGCATGCAGGAGAGGCTCAGGGATCTGGAGGACCGCATCCGCCAGTTGCGCCAGTCGCCGCAGTTGTCGCCGCCGGTGCTGCGCGAGAAGTTGCAGCAGCTGCTCCGCGAGCAGATGCAGGCGCTGGAGAAGCTGGCTCCGCCGCCCCCAGGGGATGAAGCCCGCCCCGCGCCGCCCCCGGGCGCTGCGCCCGCGCCGCCGCCTCGGGCCGGCAAGGACCTGGTGGACACGCTGGCGTCTGCAGGGAAGTTCGCCACCTTCTCGAAGCTGATCCGCGAATCCCGGCTCGCCGACGAGCTGCGCCGGCGGGGGCCGTTCACGGTCTTTGCGCCCACCGACGCCGCCCTGGAGCAGATGGGCAAGGCGAAGCTCGCCGAACTCATTGGCAACGAGGACCGCCTCAGGAAGTTCGTCCGGGCGCACGTGGTGCCCGACAGCCGCATCCGCCAGAAGGACATCGCGGCGAGAAAGACCGTCACGAGCCTTGCGGGCCGGGAAATCGCCATCCTCCGCGACGGGTCGATGCTGAAGATCGGCGACGCTGCCGTGGTGGATACGGTCGAAGCCTCCAACGGAATCATCCACGGGATCGACAGGGTGCTGGAGCCCGGCCTGTAGCGTCCGCCCCGGCCCGCGCTACAATCGCTCCATGCGGTGGTTCATCTCCGTACGCTATTTCCTGGCGCACAAGCGGCAGTCGCTGGTGTGCATCGCCGGCGTCGCCATCAGCGTCACCATGTTCGTGGCCATGACGGCGTTGATGAACGGCTTTACCGACAAGTTCATCATCGAGACCGTCGAATCCTCGGGGCACATCGTCATCCATGACGAGCCGCGGCAGACCGAGACGCCCATCCTGGAGCGGGCCTTCGCCGCCGAGCCCGATGCGCTGCTGCACGTCGAGGGCGTCAAGCCGCGCGACCGCGTCCGCAAGATCCGCGACCCCCAGGCGCTGGTGGCCAAGCTGCGGCGGCTGCCGGGGATCGTCGCCGTGGCCCCGGAGGTCACCGGCGACGCCATCGCCACCTATGGCACCAAGACGGTCAACCTCAACATCATCGGCATCGAGCCCGAGGCCCAGGTCCAGACGACCACCATCGGCCAGAAGCTGCTGGAGGGGACCTTCGCCCGGCTGCGCAGCTCGGCCGACGGCGTGATCCTCGGTCGCGGCGTCGCCGAAAACCTGGGGGCGCGCCTCGACGACACGATCAGCATCTCCAGCCCCACCGGCGGGCGGACGACCTCGCGCGTGGTGGGCATCTTCCAGACCGGCGTGACGCCCGTGGACTATGGCCGGGCCTACATGCTGCTGAACAGCGCCCAGACCCTGCTGGACAAGAAGAACATCATCAACGAGATCGTCATCCGCACCGGCGACTACACGCAGGCGCCGGCCTACGCCCGACAGATCGAGGCCATCTCCGGCTACAAGACCGAGAGCTGGCAGGAGTCCAACGCCAACTTCCTGAAGATCTTCCGCATCCAGACGATCATCACCTACATCATCACCGGAGCGCTGCTGGTGGTGGCGGCGTTCGGGGTGCTGAACATCCTCATCATGGCGGTCCTGGAGCGGGTGAACGACATCGCCATCCTCAAGAGCTTCGGCCTGTCGCGGCACGACATCACGCTCATCTACGTGATCCAGGCCATCGTCATCGGCCTGGTGGGCTCGGGCATCGGCCTGGTCTGCGGCAAGGTGGTCATCGAGGGCCTGCGAAGGCTGCCGATCAAGATGGAGGGGCTGGTCAAGGCCGAGGGGCTGCTGATGAGCGAGCATCCGCGGAACTACGTTACGGCGTTCGTGGCGGCGATGGTCGTGGTGCTGATTGCGGCGGTGTACCCGGCCCGGCGGGCTGCCCGCTACGATCCGGTCGAGGTCATCCGCGGCGCACATTGACGGGAAAGCCCCGTGACCACCGATCAGGCGATCGACCTGGCCATCGAGCACCAGCGGCGGGGCCGCCCGGCCGAGGCCGAACGGATTCTGCGCCAGGTCCTGGCCGTCGAGCCGGAGAACCTCAACGCCTTGCAGCTGCTGGGCGTCTGCGCTTTGCGCCAGGGCCGCCATGACCAGGCCGTCGCCCTGCTGCAGCGGGCGGTGCAGAGGGTGCCGCACTCGGCGGAAGTGCTGAACAACCTCGGTCTGGCACTGCACGGCGCTGGCCGCGACCGGGAGGCCGTCGAGGCCTACCGCCGCGCCCTGGCCATCAACGACCGCCTGCCCCTGGTCTGGAACAACCTGGCCAACGCCCTGCGGGAACTGGGCCGCTGCGAAGAGGCCTTTGAGCCGGCCCGGCGCGCCGTGGAACTGGACCCGACACCGGCGGCCGCCGGCGGTTTCGTCCAGTCGCTGCTCTACCATCCTGCTTACACGGCCGAGGCGCTTTACGAGGCGCACCGGCAGTGGGCCCGACGCTACGCCGATCCGCTGACGGCCGAGGCGCCGCCCCACGACAACGACCGTTCGCCCCAGCGGCGGCTACGGCTGGGGTACCTTTCGCCCGATTTCCGCGAGCACGTGGTGGGGCGGAACTTTCTGCCGCTGCTGGAGCACCATGACCGCCGGCAGTTCGAGCTGTACGCCTACAGCCAGTCCGCCGCGCACGACTGGCTCACCGCGCGGCTCCGGGCGGGCTTTGACCACTGGCGGGACATCGCGACGATCCCCGACCCCCAGGTCGCCCAGCTGATCCGCGCCGACCGCATCGACATCCTGGTGGACCTGGCCTTGCACACCGCCGACAACCGCCTGCTGGTGATGGCCCGCCGCCCGGCTCCGGTGCAGGTGGCCCACATGGGCTATCCCGCGACCACCGGCCTCGAGGCCATCGACTATCGCTTTACCGACGTTCACCTGGAGCCGCCCGAACGGGGCGATGCCCTCTCCAGCGAAGTGCCCGTGCGACTGAGGAGTTTCTGGTGCTTCGACCCGATCGAGCCGGCGCCGCCCGTGGGTGATCTGCCGGCGCTCTCGGCCGGGCGCATCACCTTCGGCTCGCTCAACGCCGCGCACAAGGTGACGCAGCCGACCATCGAGCTGTGGGCCGACGTGCTGCACGCCGTGCCCGCCTCGCGCCTGCTGCTGCTGACGGGCCGGCCCAACGACGAGAACCCGGAGATGGCCGAACGGTTTGCGCGCCTGGGCGTGGCCGCGGGGCGGATCCTCTTCCGCAGCAAGCGCCCGCGGGAGGCGTACCTGCGGATCTACGGGGAGATCGATATCGGCCTGGACACCTTTCCCTACAACGGCCACACGACCAGTTGCGATGCGTTCTGGATGGGGGTGCCGGTGATCACGATGGTGGGGCACACCAGCGTGGGCCGCGCCGGCGCCAGCCTCCTGCGCAATCTCGGCCTGGGGGAACTGGTGGCCCGGACGCCGCAGCAGTTCCTGCAGATTGCCGCGGACCTGGCCGGCGACTTGCCGCGTCTGGCGGAGCTTCGCCGCGGGATGCGCCACCGCATGCGCACCTCGCCGCTGATGGATTACCAGGGGTACGCTCGCCAGGTGGAGTCGGCCTACCGCCAGATGTGGCGGGCGTGGTGCGAGGGTCGGCCGGCCGAGTTTGGCAACCTCGCCAAGTCTGACTAGACTACGCGGCCCAACGAGGATGACCAATGAGCGACATCAGGGAAATCTTCAAGGCCTACGACGTGCGAGCAACCTACCCCTCGCCGCTGGATGAGGCGGCAGCATGGAAGGTCGGCCACGCCACCGGCCTGTTCCTGAAGCGCAGCCGCCAGAACGTCGCCCCCGCCGACCGCGTGCAGCAGGAAGACACCGTGGTGGTGGGGCGCGACATGCGGCCCAGTTCCCCGCAACTGGCCGCCGCGCTGACCGAGGGCCTGCGCGCCAGCGGCATGAACGTGGTGGACATCGGCATGATCGACACCTCGATGATCTACTTCGCCATCAACCACCTGGACTGCGTGGGCGGCATACAGACCACCGCGTCGCACAACCCCGTCCAGTACAACGGCTTCAAGATCAGCGGGCCCAAGGCGCGGCCGATCGGCGCCAACAGCGGCCTGACGGATATCCGCGACATCGCCGCGAACCTGCCGGCCGGCCGCACCGCTCCGCAGGGCCGGCTCACGCAGCAGGACCTTTGGGAGCCGTATCGCCGGCATGTGCTGCGGTTTCTGGACCTGAAGCGCCCGCTGCGCGTGGTCATCGATGCCTCCAACGGCATGGCGGGGAAGATGGTCCCGGCCGTCTTCGGCAAGGTCCCGCACCTGAAGATCATCCCGCTGCTGTTCGAGATCACCGGCTCGTTTGCCCACGATCCCAACCCGCTGGTGGAAAGCAACCTGGCCATGCTCAAGCAGCGCATGGTGCAGGACATGCCCGACCTGGGCGTGTGCTTCGACGGCGATGCCGACCGATGCATCTTCCTCGACGAAACCGGCCGACCCATCGGCTGCGACCTGATCACGGCGCTGCTGGCCCGCGATTTCCTCAGCCGGCCGGAAAACAAGGGCGCCGCCGTCGTCTATGACCTGCGCTCCAGCAAAGTGGTGGCCGAGGAGGTGACGGCCGCTGGCGGCGTGCCGCGCCGTGAACGCGTCGGCCATGCCTTCATGAAGAAGACGCTCGCCGAGACCGGCGGCGTCTTCGGCGGCGAGCTGTCCGGGCACTTTTACTTCCGCGACAACTTCAACGCCGACTCGGGCGCGATCGCCTTGGCACGCCTCCTGTCCGTGCTGTCGGCCCAGGACAAGCCGCTCAGCGCCCTGATCAGGCCGCTGGAGCGATACGCCCGCAGCGGCGAGCTGAACTTCCGCATCGAGGACAAGGATGGCGCGATCCGCCGCCTCTCCGAGCGTTACAGCGCCGCAAGGATCGATTACCTCGACGGCGTGACCATCGACCTGGGCGACTGGTGGTTCAACGTCCGCAAGAGCAACACCGAGCCCCTCCTGCGGTTGAACCTGGAAGCACGCGACGCGGACATGCTCCAGGCGAAACTGGCCGACCTCAAGGGCATCCTCGGCGAGCCGGTCGTCGGCCACTGACGGGTACGGGGCGTGTCAGATTGCTCGGGCGACGCAGCCGTCGCCCCTACCTCCTGCGGACGGCATCACGGTGCGCCTCGCGGGAAGCGGGCCTCGGGCAGCGCCACGACATTGGCGATCAGCGGCTCGCCGGGGGCGGGCTCGACGATGCAGATGGCCCAGCGCATGCCGTCGTGCGACGGCGCTGCGTCGTAGAGAATGATGCGCTCGTCGAGCGTCCGGCCGACGAGCCCGGCGCGGTTGTAGGTGTAAGCCCGGCCCGAGACGGGGCAGGTCAGGTCCAGCGGCCGGGCCACCCCCGGCGGATGCCGCAGCGCCTGGACGTCTGCCGGCAGCTCATGGTGCAACGCGTAGTACATCAGCAGGGCGCCGCAAATGTCGTGCAGGCGCGCGGCACACGGATCGGTGCTGGTGATCGGCGCGACGCCCTCCGGCCGCCGCACCGGCGCGGCCGCCGTGCCCGACCGGCACCCGGCCACGGCCAGCATCACCACCAGCAAGCCCGCTGCCAAGGTCGTTCTCATGGCGCTTCCTGCGTGGCCGGCGCCGTGGCCGGCGGCTGGCCGCGCTCCATTCCCTGCAACTGCCGCTCGAAGGCGTTCTTCTCCACCGCATCATACACGAGCCTGGACCCTTTGACCTCGCCCTGGGACATGCCCCGGAGCTCATCGGGCCTGGCCGCAACATGCGGCGTCAGGAAGATCAGCAGCTCGGTCTTGGCCTTCCTGGTGATGTTGCGGCGGAAGGCCGCGCCCACCAGCGGTATGTCGCCCAACAGCGGAACCTTCTCGATGGTCTGCGTGCGGCGGTCCTCCATGAGCCCCCCGATCACGACCGTCTGCCCATTGTGGATGGCCACCCGCGACTGCGCGGCTCGCTTGGCGATCACCGGCTGCGAGGCGTTGTCCGAGATCGGTACCGTCTCGCCGGTCAGCGCCGAAATCTCCGGCGCAACGTCCATGATCACCAGCCCGTCGGGGTTGATATGCGGGATCACGTCCAGCAGGATGCCCACATCCTGGTAGGACAGCGTGTTGATCGTCTGGCCGGTGTCCGTGATCCGCGAGTTGGTGATCAGCGGCACCGACTGGCCCACCGTGATCGTGGCCAGCTGGTTGTCCGACGCCAGGATATACGGCCGCGAGAGCACATCCAGCTTGCCCTGCTTCTCCAGCAGACGGATGGTCGCATTGAAATCATCTTCCAGCACGCGCACGACCAGGCCTCCCGTCTGGGCTCCCAGCCCGAAGTTCGTGCCGGCGGTCTGGCCCAGGCCGCTGGCGCGCAGGTTCAGCACCGAGAACTGCGCCCCGATGTCCGTTTCGTTGCTGTGGGTCACCTCGGCCACCAGAACCTTGATCAGCACCTGCGCCACGGGCCGGTCCAGTTCCGCCAGCACGGCCTTGACTCGCTCGAAGTTGCCCGGCGCGGTCCGCACCAGCAGGGAGTTGGTGTCGGTGTCGGCGATGATGGTAACCTGCCCGGCCAGGTCCGAGGCCGTGCGTGCGGCCGAACTGGATACCGCGCCAAAACCCGCGAAGCCGCCGGTTCCAAAGCCTCCTGTGCCGAAACCTCCCGTGCCGAAGCCTCCCGTGCCGAAACCTCCCGTCCGGCCGCCGCCGGTTGAGGAAGCACCGTCGCGGATCGGCGTGCCGCCGGTGGTTCGCCCCGAGCCGGCACGCACACCGCTGGTGTTGGCGCTCGGTCGCCGGCTTTGCACGCCCGTCGTGCCCGACCGCGGCGTGCTCGTCCCGTTGAACAGGTTGTTGACGACCGACTCCACGTTGACGGCCTGGGCATTCTTCAGGTGATAGATGAACACCGCTTCGTCGGCCGCAGGGTTGGAATCCAGCTCGGTCACGACTCGGGCAACCACCGCCAGCGTGTCGGTGGGGCCGGTAACCACCAGCGTGTTGGTGCGGTCATCGGAAGACGCCTGCACGCGGGCCGACCGCCGGCCGGATTGCTGCTGGCTGTCGCGCGAGCGGCCGCCGTCCCCGCCGCCCGGGCCGCCGCCACCCGGTCCGCCCTGGCCGAAAAACCGCCCAAAGCCTCCGAATGGGGTCTGCTGCGGCCCGCCTCGGCCCTGGGCCTGGTCGGTGAACACCTCGTTGATCAGCCGGGCGGCGCTGGCCGCGTTGGCGTACTTGAGCTGGAAGACCTTTACCTCGGCGGCGTCGGCCAGGCTGGTGTCCAATGCTGCGACGATCTGAACCACGCGGCGGATGTTGGCGGTGGTGTCGGTCATCACCAGCGCGTTGCTCGAGGCGTTGGCCGTGAAGTCCGCCTCGGGATTGATCAGCGGCGCCAGATCATTCTTCAGCTGCGTGGCATCGGCGTAGCGCAGCGGTATGACCTGCGTAACCAGTTCGTCGGTCGGCTCGATGTCGGTGGGGTCCGAGCCCACACGCACGGGGATGTTCAGCTTCTTGGCCCGGTCGCGCTGCACGATCTTGAGGATGCGGCCCTGCTGGATGGCCGCGTAGCCGGCGTTCTTCAGCACCGTGTTGAGCAGCGCCACCGCGTCGTCGGACCGCACGGGCTGCTTGCTCAGCAGCGTCACGCGGCCCTCGGGGCGGACCTCCTTGACCACGATGAAACCGGCGGCCGCCGAGAGTTCGTCCAGCACCGAATCGATGCTGGCCTCGCGGAAGTTCAGCAGCAGCCCGCCGCCCGGCTGGGTTGTCAGGCCCGGGCCGTTGCCGTTGTTGCTGGGGCGTGCCGGCAGCGTGGCGGCGGGGCGCGTCGCGGGAGTCGCTTCCTGGGCCCAGGCAACCGGGGGCAGCATCCACAAAGCCATGGCGGCTGTCAGCAGGGCCGTGGCGGTTTGTGTATTGGACGATCGGCTGAAATACCGGGTCATGGTCGCCTCCGGGCTAACGGTTCATTTCCTGCATTCGTCGCAGCCGCATGCGCTGCTCAAGGGTCAGGTTCGGGTCGTTGGGATCGAGCGTCGGGCCTGTGTCAGCCGGGCCTGTAGTTGGTCCCGCGCTGCCGGCCAGCGTCGTGGAGGACCACGTCGCGACCTGCGAGCCGGACAGGTCCTGACCCAGCATCACCCAGCTCACCTGGCCGTCGTACTCGTAGGCGATGGCGTCGATGTCGATGCCGACGACATGCCCGCGGGCCACCGCGTCGCCGATGCTCAAGCGCAGGATGGAGCGGCGGCCGGCATCCTCCACGTACGCCCTGTAGGCGCCATCCTCCAGGACGATCCCGGTGAGCACGAAGGACTTCTCCGGGGCCGCCGGCGGCGGGGCGGGACGCGAGGTCGGCTCCGTGGCGAACGGGCGCCGGGAGCGGTCCCGCAGGAAGATGTTCGACTCGGCCAGCACCCCATAGCGCTGGCGGTAATCTGAATCGGCCGGGCCATCCCCCCTGCGGCTGGAGCCGCCGAGCCGCCCGCGGCGGTCCTGGGCCGCCATCGGCGACGCGACCGCGAGCGTCAGCGCCGCCACCGCGACGAACCATGCTGCGCGTCTCATGGCGCGCCCTCCCGCGACGGAGCGGCACGCGAAGCGCGGTCCGCTTCACTGGCCAGGTAGATCGTCGATATGCCCAGTTGCAGCGACAGGTCGTCCGTGCCCTCCCGGCGCGTCGCCAGTTGCAGGTCGGTGATGCGCACCGGGATCTCCGCCGTCTGGATGCGCCACAGGAACCTCCCGATCTGCGCCATGCCGCCCGAGCCGTTGGCCCGCAGCGTGATGCGGTGGAAGCCCTTCTCCCGCTCGGTACGCTCGGGCTTGACGGCCGACAGCGACAGCCCCGCATCCTGGGCCCAGTCCCGAACGCTGTGCAGAACCTGGATCTCCGCCTCCGACGCGTCGCGCCGCAACGCGCCCCCGCCCATCTCCAGCCATTTGCGGCTCATGCGGCGATGGGTCGCAAATACCCGGCTGGCGCGGTCCAGGTTCAGTTGCTCCAGCGCGATCCTGCTGTTCACGTCGGCGCGCTCGGCCAGCAACGGGCTGAGGAAGAACCGGTCCAGCCCCAGCAGCGTCACCACCGCCACCGTGGCGATCAGAAGGTATCGTTCCCGGTGCGACAGTATCACGATTCACTCCGTGGAGCGGAACTCCATTCCGATCGAAAAAGCCACTTCCCGCGAGCGGTCCGACGCGTCGCGCATGTCCAGCAGCGTCGCCGCCGCGAAACGCGGGTTCTTCTTCAGCCGGTCCAGCAGCGCCAGCACCGTGCGCTGGTCGGATGCCTTGCCGATCAGCTGGCCCTTGCCGTTCTCGCGCATCGTGAAACTCGTGGCCCAGATGCGCTCGTCGGCGCGGAACGTCAGCGTGATCTCCCGCAGGCACTCGAGCATCTGCGGCCGCGTCTCGAAAAACCCCCGCCCATAGTTGATGCGCTCCAGGTTCTGCTGGGCCTGCTTCAGGTCCGGCTCCAGGTCCTTGAGCTGCCGCTGCAGGTCGGCCAGCAGCGTCCTGCGGCCGCGCACATCCGCGTAGAGCGACACCAGCGACCCGATCACCGCCAGGGCCAGCGCCGCCAGCAGGACCGTGCGGCGGCTCAACCGATGCTTTGCCGCCGGCGCCAACCGCGATCGCGTGAAATCCAGCGGCAGGCGCGGTTCGCCGCCGGCCAGCGCCAGCGCCACCGCCGCGGCGTGGCGGTCCACGTCGCCCGGCGACTGGCTCGAGGAAGCGACCCGGAGCATGCCGGCGCCCCTGCACGTGCGCACCGCCACGCCAGCCCGCCTGGCGAGATCGGCAACCTGCTCATCCGACAGCCCCATCGCATCCCACAACACCACATCGCCGCTGCCGTTGGTCGCCGGTCCCAGCGCCACGGCGCGGCGCAGCTCGGCGCCCAGCGAGCTCATCGACGGCCCGTCCCCGTTGCTGGCCGGCAGCGAAAGGTGCCGCAGCATGCGCGGCCGGCCGTGCTCCTCCCACACCATCTCCACGCCGTGGTCGGCCAGCAGCACCATCGGGCTGCCGTGTCCTTCGCCGCCGCCGGCCCACGCCAGCGCCAGGGCCGAGGAGGTCATCCCCAGCACCGTCAGACCGGCCGCCCGCATCATCTGCTCTGTCTGCGTCAGGCGGCTGCGCGGCATCGCCACCAGCAGCGCGCGGCTGGGGCTCTGGCGGTCGGGCTCGCCGATGTAGTCGAAAACCAGTTCGCTGCGGTTTGCCAGCGACATGCGCTCGGACTGCAACGCCAGGATGGCCCTGGCCTGAGCGGCATCGGAAGGAGGCAGCTCCTTCTCCGCCGCGATCATCCACTTGGCCGGGACGCCCACGACGGCGCGATGGGATGTGAACTTCTCCCGTCGCAGGAACGCCGCCAGGGCTTTGCCGGCGGCCTGGGGGTTGTCCAGCGGCGCATCGGGCATCCACGCCATCGAAGCGACATGGCGAACCGTGCGGGACCCGCTGCCGACGGTTACCTCGGCGCAGGCGATCCCCCGGTCCGACAGCGCGATGCCCAGGATGCTGGTCGCCAGGAACCTCATTTCACGCCGCCTCCCCCCGCAACCGTGACCAGCGACGCCCACGCCCCGGGTCCCTGGCCGCTCCGCAGCCCCGTGAGAATCTCCGGGTCCATCGGCCAGCCGTGCGCGCTCAGATCTCGCCGATAGACGATGCGCGGCGGCGACGACATCGTGTCCACGACAACGCGGCATCGCTTGAACGCCCGGCCGTTGCCGCTGACGGCCAGGATATCGGCGGTGTACTGGTAGGACTGGGCGGTGATGCGGCTGGCCAGGGCCGCGTATTTGCGTCCGCCGATGGCCTCGGCCACCCATGCCATCGAGGAGGAATCGGCCCCGTTGCGAAGCTGCAGCAGGCGGTCCACGTCGGTGCTGTCCAGGCCGGGCAGGCACGCCAGCACCTCGCGCGGCGCGGTCAGCAGGTTGATGCGCCCCCGGGACGGCTGATTGCCGCCGCCGCTGCCGCCGGACGCCGGCTCGCGGCTGTACACGGTCAGCAGCTCGTGCAGGCCCAGTCGCGTCCACGGGTCGCCCGCGTTGGCCGTCTCGTCGCCGTAGAGCAGCCGGCGCGTCACGTTGCGCACCAGCAGCAGCTCCTCGACGGTCTCGAAGGGCGCGTTCTTGCAGTGGTACGGCTCGGGCAGCGACAGGTAGTAGTCGCTCTCGGCGCCGCCCGCGTACACCGTATCGTCGGCGTCCCGCCAGTCGATGATGGCGGCGGCCACGTCGTCGGTCATGTTCGGCAGGGCCATGAGCATGTCGTAGCTGGCAGTGTTGATGTTCAGCTTGGCCGCCTCATCGACCACGCCGAACACCGGCAGCGTGTCGTCGTTCCAGTTGGGCCGCAGCAACCAGAAGTAGCCCTCGCCGACGGGGATCGCGGCGAAGTACTCCTCGGGCATGGTCAGGATCGCCGAACCCTCCTGGGAGAGCATCGCCAGCAGGTATTGTTCAGCGCCGCGCTCCACGGCCGCGGCCTGGATTTCCGCCGCGCGGTTCGCCGCGGAAATGGCCTCGACACGCATGCCCGAGCAGAACACCAGGACCATGCCCGCCAGCGTGAAGATCACGAGCATGGTGACGATCAGGATCGTGCCGCGTCGCGTCTCTCGGATGGCGGATCGCGGATTGCGGCTCATGGCGCACCCCCCGTCTGCGCCGCCGTGGTGGCGCACGCCAGCGGCACGACGCGGACGATCTCCGTGCCCCGGACCTGCCCGGCAGCCGGCTGCATCCGCAGCGTCAGCTCCACCAGCAGAGGCAGCACGTTGTCCAGCGTGGTCGAATCCCACTGGTCCTGCCAGGTCGTGCCGTCGAAGTAGCGCAACGCAAAGGAGCGAACGCCCCGGCACAGAACCTCTTCCTCGGGCGCCTCCACGACCGGCGCCAGCAGGTTGCGCGTCACGCGGCGCACCAGCAGCGGCGGATCGACGTCCGTCCGCAGCGACAGCTCCACCCGCCGCACGCCCTCGGAGATGGCCCGGTCCTCCCATGCCCCGTCGCCGCCGATGCAGTGGAACTCCAGGGCGTCGGCCTCCGCGCCAATGTCGCCCAGCCGCGTGCCGATGAACGGCCCGGCCAGCACGCCGGTCGGCGGAAGGGCGGACTCCAGGTCCTGCTTGACAATCTCGGCGGCGATGGATGCGGCACGGGTCGGCTCCACCGACTGCGTTGCGCTTCGCTGGGCCCGCACGGCGATATTCAGGCTCATGTACAGCGACAGCGCCAGCATCGCCGTCATCCCCATGGCCATGGCCATCTCGATGAGGGTGAAGGCGCGGCGATCCATCCGCAATGCACGGTTGGCCATCCGCGATTTCATGGCGCCACCCCCGTTTCGCCCTCGCGGATCAACGTGCTGACGCTGACAGACTGCTCGGCGCCGCGCTCCGTCCACACCACGCGGACCGCCACTTCCGACAGGCCGTATTCCCGCCCCTGCACGCTGCACTCCCACCGGTACTGCGGCCAGCCTTCGCCAAAATCGCCCGCCGTGCCGGCCGCCGTCGGCGAGCCGCTGGCGAACAGGACATTGAGCTGCGTCTCGGCCAGCGCCGACGCCTCGGTCATGTGCCGGGCGCGGCTGGCCGCCAAGGTCGCCAGCGAGATCGCGCGCATCGCCGACGGGATCACGATCGCCATCAGCACCAGCGTCGCCAGCACCTCGATCAAGGTGAAACCGCGCCGCGATGGATGCGTTGGCAACCTCATCGCAGCGCCTCGCTTCCCGTAACGGTGCGAAAGCCCTCGGCGGGCGTGTCGCACCGCACCTCCACCGTCTGGCCGTCGTCGGCGATGAACCGCACGCGGGCCGGGTCGGATCGGCCGGTGGGGTAAAAGTCGATCATCGTCCCGCCGTCCGACGACAGCCGCGTCAGCTCCATCCGCCAGCCCGCCGGCAGCGCGTACACCTGGCCGATGCTGCTGCGCGGATCGACAAACTCGCTGCCCTCCTGCACCGCCAGCCGATACGACTGGTCGCCGGCCTGGAGGCGGTACACGCGGCACTCGGAAATGGCCTGGGTGCGGGCCCAGCGCGTCACGGCCAGGAACTGGGCGGTTACGCCGTTCATGGTTGCCCCGCGGCTCCAGCCGCGCAGCGACGGCGCCGCCAGGGCCAACACGGTGCAGATGATCCCCAGGACCAGGATCAACTCCAGCAGCGTGAAGGCAGGTTGTTCGCGTCGTCGCTTCATCGCTGATCAGTCGGTCTTCCAGTTGGTGATGTCATCGCCTCCCTCGCGCCCGTCGGGGCCCCGCGAGAACAGGTCATAGCCGTTGGTGTTGTGCACGCCGGGATAGCGGTACTCGTACGGGTTGCCCCAGGGGTCGTTGGGCACGCCGCGCTTGATGTACGGCCCGCGCCAGTTCTGCACCCCGGCCGGCGCCTCGACCAGCGCCCGCAGGCCCTCCTCGCTGGTGGGATATCGCCCCGTGTCCATCTCGAAGGTGTCCAGCTGCGTCTCGAGCATGGAGATGTCGGTCCGAGCCGCGGTGTTGCGGGCCTGCTCGCCGCGGCTGGCGAACTTCGGCACCACCACCGCCGCCAGCACCGACAGGATCACCAGCACCAGCAGCAGCTCGATCAGCGTAAACGCGTGTCTTCGCAAATGCGTCTTCATCTGTTCCTCGCTCGCAACTCGCAACTCACAACTCGCAACTCGCAACTCACAACTACTTCACCAACTCCTGCAACGTGAACACCGGCAGCAGCATCCCCACCACCATCGTGCCGATCAGTCCGGCCATCAGGAACAGCAGCGCCGGCTCAACCAGTGCCACCAGCATCCGCAGGTTCCGGTCCAGCTCCCCCTCGTACGCGGCCGACAGCCGCACCAGCTCCTGCCCCAGGCGCCCGGTCTCCTCGGCCACGGCGATCATCTCGATCACCGACGGCGGAAACAGCAGCGTGTTGCCGGCCAGGCTGCGGCTCAGCGCCTCGCCTCGCTGCACCTGGTCGATGGCGTGCGAGACGGCGTCGGCCAGCGTCTGGTTGCCCAGGGCCTCGCGGGCGACCCGCAGCGACGCCACCAGCGGCACCCCCGCGCTCACCAGCGTCCCCAGCATCCGCGCGAATCGCACCAGCGCAAACCTCGCGGCGACCTTCCCCAGCAGCGGCGCACGCAGCATCAGCCGCTCCAGCCATCGCCGCCCCGCCTCGGTGCTCGCCGCGCGCCGCACGCCGACCCCCGCGATCACCGCGCCCACGCCGATGCCCAGGCCATACTCCATCAACCCCCGGCTGGCCGCCACGATCGCCCGCGTGAGCCAGGGCAGGCGGCCCCCGAAATCGGCGAACACGCCCGAGAACCGCGGGATGAAAAACGTCAGCAAGAAGACCATCACCGCGCTGGCCAGCAGGACCAGGGCGCAGGGATAGACCAGTGCGGCCTTCACGCGCCCCTTGAGTTCCTGCTCGCGGGCGCGAAAGTCCGCGATCTGCTGCAGAACCACATGCAGGAACCCGCCCGCCTCGCCCGCGCGGACCATCGCCACGTACACGCCGGAGAACGCCCCAGGCCATTTGGCCAGGGCATCGGCCAGCGGCATGCCGCCGATCACGTCGTCGTGGACCGCGCTCCAGGCGCGGGCCGCGCCCGGGTGCGATGCCTCGCGCCCCAGCAGGTGCAGCGCCCGCGACAGCGGCAAACCCGCCGCCAGCAGGTTGGCCAGCTCGCGCGTGAAGGACTCCACGGCCGACGGGGGGATACGCGCTGACCCGCTCCGCCACCGCACCAGCGGCCGGCGCGGGGCGGCGTCCTGGCGCTCCTGCAGCGATACCGGGCAGAGGCCCTGCACAACGACCCGGTCCATGGCCGCAGCGCGGCTCTCGGCGGCGATCGTGCCGCTCACGCCGCGGCCGTTGCGATCCAGGGCGGTGTAAGCGAAAACCGGCATCAGCCCCCACCTCCCCCGGCCGCATCGGCCGTCCAGCGTGCGCCAACGCCCTCATCCTTGGTGTTCTGGATGACCTCCTCGACAGTGGTGCGGCCCTCCCGGACCACGCGCCAGCCGTCCTCCCGCAGGCTGCGCATGCCGTCGCGAACGGCGACCTTGCGCAGCTCATGGGCCGGGGCTCGCTCCAGGATCAGCGCCCGCACCTCGTCGGTCACCGCCATCATCTCGAAGATGCCGGTGCGGCCGCGATAGCCCGTGCCCTGGCAGTTGCGACACCCCGTGCCGCGGTACAGCGTCGGCGGCAGCACATCGCCAAACTCGCTTCGCAGCAGGGCGGCATCCTTCTCGGGCACAGGCGCCTTGCACTGCGGGCAGATCAGCCGCACCAGCCGCTGGGCGACCATCACCTCCAGTGAGGAGGCGACCAGATAGGGCTCCAGGCCCATGTCGATCAGCCGCGTCGCGGCCCCCGGGGCGTCGTTGGTGTGCAGCGTGGAGAACACCAGGTGGCCGGTGAGCGAGGCCTGCACGGCGATCTCGGCCGTCTCCAGATCGCGGATCTCGCCCACCAGCACCACGTCCGGGTCGTGGCGGAGGATGTGCCGCAGGCCCGTGGCGAACGTCAGCCCCGTCTTGGCCGAGACCTGGATCTGGTTCACCCCCTTGAGCTGGTACTCGACGGGGTCTTCGATGGTGATGATCTTCCGCTGCACGTCGTTGATGCTCGACAGCGCCGCGTAGAGCGTGGTGGTCTTGCCCGACCCGGTGGGGCCCGTCACCAGCACGATGCCGTGGGGCATCTCCAGCACCCGCTCAAAGAGCCGCTGATCGCGCCCCGACATGCCCAGATGCCCGGGGCCCAGCAGCGCGTCGGTGCGATGCAGCAGCCGCAGCACCACCGCCTCGCCGTGGATCATCGGGATGATCGACACCCGCACGTCGATCTCGCGGCCGGCGATCTTCATCTTGATCCGCCCGTCCTGCGGCAGCCGCTTTTCGGCGATGTCCAGGTGGCTGAGGATCTTCAGCCGCGACACGATCGCAGCATGGAATCGCCGCACCGAAGGCGGCACGGCGGCCTCCTGCAGCACGCCGTCGATTCGGTAGCGCAGACGCAGCTGGTCCTCGAAGGGCTCGACATGTACGTCGGTCGCCCGCAGCTCGATGGCCTCGGTGAGAACCTGGTTGACGAACTTGATGATCGACGCATCCTCGGCGGCGCTGCCGAGGTCCAACGCTCCGTCGGATCCGTCCTCCAGCACCTGCACCTCGCCGGCCGCGTCGGCCGCGAGTTTCTGCAGCGTGTCGGCGCCCACCCCCAGCAGTTGCTTGAGCCAGCGGTCGATCTCGGTGGAGGCGGCCAGCGCCAGCCGCACCTCGCGCCCCGAGGCCAAGCGCAACTCGTCCAGTCCCGACGTGTCGCTGACGCGGCTGGCCGCGACGAGAATCGCCCCGTCGCGCTCCTCCAGCGGCAACAGCCGATGCCGCACCAGGATCTGTGCCGGAAAGCCGGCCAGAAACTCCTTGCTGGGCGGCGAGCGGTCCAGCTCCGCATAGGGCAGCTCGAACCAATCGGCAAGGAAGCGGAGCAACTGCTCCTCGCCCAGGCCGTTGGCGGACAGCACGGCCTCCTCCAGCGGCTTGCCCTCGGCCAGCAGGGATCGGACGCGCTGCACCGATGTCCCGGCAAGCAGTCCCCGTTCAACCAGGCTCGAGAGGATTCGCTCCATCGTCGCGTTCCTGCCGCCGCACCGGCGCCCTTCCGCCGTCGGCGGAAAGGCGCCGGGACGCAGCGCGGGCGGCTAATCCAGCATGCCCATGTTCACCAGGACGGCTTCCTGTCGCTGGGTCAGCAGCTCCTTCAGCTCCTTCTGGGCCGCCGTCACCGCAGCCCGCGCCTTGTCGCGCGCCTCGCGATAGGCCGTCAATCGAGCGGCTATCGTGTCGGCCGGAGTCTCCTTGTTCTCCAGGGCCGACCGCAGCTCCTGGGCCGCTCGGGCCAGCTCCGACTGCGGCTGTTCGCCGCCGGCCGGGCCGCCTCGCCCGCCACGCCCGAATCCCCCGAAGCCGCCGAAAAAGCCGACGCGAGACTCGCGCTGGGCGGCCATCAACTTCTCGATCTTGGGCAAAAGGACCTTCCACTCTTCCTCGGTGGCGCCAAGCTGGTCCTTGATGCCGGCCATCATGCGCTCGCGCATCTGGGCCGGATCGAAGCCGCCGCGGCCGCCGCGCCCGCCCTGGCCGCCGCCATCCCCGCCGCCACCCGCCTGCGCCAAAGCCAGTGCCGGCGCCAGCAGCGCCATCAACACCGCCGATAGAAAAACACTTCGCACGGACATAACAGTGCTCCTTTCCGAGCATCGCGCGACGGGCCTCATGGTTCCGACGCCGGCCGGGACGTCGCGCGGTCCTCGGCTCGCCGGACGGACGTACGCTCATACGATCCGCCGCCCCACTGGTGCCGCTTGAGGAACTCCTCGTATCGAACACGCTGCTGGGGCGTCAGGATCTGGCGGGTTCGTTCCACGGCGGCCTGATACGCCTGCCGGGCCTCCTCCTCCATCTGGCTCATCTGCCGGGCGTAGGTGTCCAGGATCTGGTCGTAGGCGGCCATTTCGCTGGGCGGAATCAGCGCGGCAATGGCCTCATCCCGCTCGCGGCGGTACTGCCGTCGCCGCTGCTCGTATTCCTCGTGCCCGCGACGCGCCGTCTCCGACCAGATCTGCTTCATCTGCTCCTGCTGCTGCGGCGTGAGGTTCAGCTCGCGGGCCAAAAACCCCCCGCGGCCGCTGGGCCGCGTGGACGGCGCCGCCTCCTCCGCCTGCCGTGGCGCCCGCAGGCCGATCATCAGTCCGGCGCTGAAGGCCACCAGAAACCCCGCGAACACCATCATCCGCGCCCACATGCTTCACCGCCTCTGTCCCAGCGACAGGTCATTGGCCATCCACTGTGCCACCGCCAGCGGCTCGGGCTCTCCCTCGGGAGCACGCTGCGACGGCGGCATCGCCGCCACCGCTTCCCACGCCCCCACGCGGCCCTCGCCGCCCCCACCTCCCAGCGGCCACAGGACCAGCGATCCAACCAGAACCGCCGCCGCCGCCGCCGTGAGCCAGCCGGCCGTTCGCACCACCTGCCGTTGATGGTACAGGTCCCAGGCCCTGTGGAAGCGCGCCAGGGCGGCCGGTTCAAGCGGCGGAAACTCCGCGGCCCGCGCCATGGCCCCCAGCGCTTCCAGGTCCGCCAGCAGTGCGGCACACGCGGGGCACTGCTCCACGTGCGCCTCGACCCCCCGACGACCCGACTCGCCCAGTTCGCCGTCGTGGTAAGCGTGAACTTGCGCTTCCTGTCCGCAACTCATGGCTGGTATCCCCTGTATTGCCGCCGCAGGGCCGCACGCGCCCGGTGCAGGCGGGACTCCACCGTGCCCCGCGGCACTCCCAGCGCTTCGGCCATCTGCTCGTAGCTCATCTGCTCGATCTCCCTCAGCACGATCACCTCCCGATGCTCCGGCGACAGCGACTGCAGCATCTGCGCCACGTCCAGGCGGGCCTCCGATGAATCCGCCGCCCGCTGCGGCGCCGGCAGGTCCTGCGGCAGCGGCTCGCGGCCCCGCAGCCGCCGCGCGCGTCGCATCATGCCGATCCGCCGCACCAGGATCTTCACCAGCCACGTTCGGACGGCCGACTCGCCGCGGAACCGCGACGTCAGCGCGGCGACAAAGGCTTCCTGCACAGCATCCTCGGCATCCTCGGCGCTGCCGGCGATCGCGCGGGCCACGCCGTACAGATACGGCCCGTGGCGGTCCACCAGGGCCCGGAAGGCCTGCCGGCTGCCGTGGGCGATCCGCCGCGCCAGCTCAGCATCGTCGGAGTACTGGAGGCCGTCTGGCGGCCCCGACGGCGCTTGCATGTCCCCCATACTGTTGCTCACGGCGGGCATTTTCTTCCATCCCGGCGGATTCGACGATGCGAGCGGCACAATTGCGCGGCGGTTCTCTTGACAGATCCCCCGCTTGTGCTATGCTTGCTCTCGATGGATCGGTTCGACGCGATCTTCGGCTTCGGGTACTGGTACTTTACCCCCGGGGATTCCGCGTTCTGAGCCGACTGCCATCGTGATCGCAGATTAGAGCCTCAGGACGCGGTCCTGGGGCTTTCTTGTTTGGTGCGCCGCAGCGCACCCCAGGGAGACAGCCATGATCGTCGTTATGAGGCCCGGTTCGACACAGCAACAGGTTGCGAGGGTCTGTGAAATGGTACGAGAAATGGGCCTGAGAGATCACGTGATCGTCGGCACGGAGCGTACGGTGGTGGCCGTCATCGGCGACGACCGCCACAAGGACCGCGCCCGCTTTGAGAGTGTGGACGGCGTGGACCGGGTCGTGCCGATCCTGGCGCCCTACAAGATGGCGTCGGTGGAGGTGAAGAAGGAACGCACCGTGGTGCAGCTCCGCCCCGACCGGCCCCAGCAGAGCATCGGCGCCCGAAAAGTCGGCGTCATCGCCGGGCCCTGCAGCGTCGAGGACCGCGTGCACCTGCTGGAGGTGGCCCACGCCGTCAAGGAGGCCGGCGCCATCGGCCTGCGCGGCGGAGCCTTCAAGCCGCGCACCAACCCCTATTCCTTCCAGGGCCTGGCCGAGGAGGGGCTCAAGTACCTGGCCGAGGCCCGCGAACAGACCGGCCTGGCGATCGTCACCGAGGTCATGAGCATCGACCAGATCGAACTCTGCGCGGAGTACGCCGACGTTTTCCAGATCGGCGCCCGCAACATGCAGAACTACAACCTCCTGTCGGCCGTCGGCCAAACCACCAAGCCCGTCCTGCTGAAACGCGGAATGAGCGCCACCCTCGAGGAGTTCCTCCTGGCGGCCGAGTACATCATGGCCCGCGGCAACTCGCAGGTGATGCTCTGCGAGCGGGGCATCCGCACCTTCGAGGACTACGTCCGAAATACCCTGCCGCTGGCGATCGTGCCGGAACTGCAGATGCGCAGCCACCTGCCCGTGGTGGTGGACCCCAGCCACGGCACGGGCAAGAGCCACCTCGTGCCGGCGATGTGCCGCGCGGCGGTGGCGGCCGGCGCCGACGGCATCATCCTGGAAGTGCACCAGGACCCGGCCCATGCGATGACCGACGGGGCACAGTCGCTGACGCCAGAGCAGTTCTCCGCCACGATGCAATCGATTCGACGCGTAGCCGCGGCGGTGGATCGGGAAGTGTGAAGGGGGAAGTAGTCAGTAGCCAGTAGCCAGTAGTCAGTAAACGATAGCCAGTAGACCACCGCTCAAAACTCGCAACTCGCAACTCTCAACCCCCAACTCCCAACCTCCGTATCGCCTCCAGCAGCGGCAGGTGGGCCGGGCACACGTAGCTGCACAACCCGCACTCGATGCACCCCCCCAGCCCGTGGCGGTCGGCCAGTTCCGGATCCTCCAGTTGCGCCGCCTCCAGCAGGCCGGCCGGCTGCAAACGCGTCGGGCACGCCGCCACGCACCATCCGCAGCGAATGCAGGCGGCCGGCGGGGCCGGCGGGGCCGGCGGCGCAAGCCCCGCGGCGTGGAAGGTCAACGCGCCCGGGCCGACGGCATCCTCAGGCGCCACGGCGACTTGCTCCAGCAGCGCCCCGGCGCCGATGGCACGCTGGCCCGCCGGAATGTCCAGGTGCCCCAGCAGTTCCACGATCTTCAGGCCGACCGGCGCCATCGCGTAGTGCGACTTGCCCGTCACGTGGTCGTGGACGGCCACGGGCACATGCGACATGGGCCTGCCGCGGCGGACGAGCCGGTCGATCGCCAGCGCCGCCGCCGCATCGACGACCACCGCGCCGGCCTCGGTGGGCAGTTGCCCCAGCGGATACACGCGGCCCAGAACGGTCAGCACCAGCAGCGCCGCATGCCCCTGGGGATAGTGCGCCGCGAAGCCCACGACCCTGGCGCCGGCTTCGGCGGCCAGGCGCTGAAGCATCTTCACGAACCCGGCCGGGGCGTCGGCGGCGGCCGCCAGGCAGATGCAACGCGTCCCCAGTACGCCTGCCAGCAGACGCAGCGCCGCGACGATGCCCAGCGCGTGGTGTCGCCACAGCACCGCGTTGAGGCGCAGACGCGGATCATCATCCACCAGGTTGCAGATCAGCGTGTCCGGACGCCTCACCACGGCGCTGCGGAGCTGTCCCGCCAGGTCCGGACACTCACGGCGATCGGCCCCCACCCCGCCGCGTTGCAGCACTTCGATCAGGCCGGGCACGTCGGCTGGTTCCACCCCGACGTCGCCGGGCGGGGCCGGCGCCGTCAGCCATCGCAGCGCCGGCAGGTGCGCCGGCCAGGGCGCCTCCCATGCCAGCCCGCCGGAAAATTGCGTCTTGCGGCGGATCATCGGACCGGGCCGCTTCAGACGCCGGCCAGCGGGATGCCGTTCTGTCGGCATAGCGCCTTGAGGGCGTCGGCGGCGGTCTTGAACAGTTCCGGGCCGGTCTCCCCGTGCGAGTGGCCTGCCACCTTCAGGTGCGGCTCCAGGCTCAAAAAACCGCGGTAGCCGCTCTTGTACGCATCGACCAGAATCGGCGCCACCTGCCCGTCGCCCTGCCCGGCCGGCACGACCTTGCCGCTGCCCAGCAACGCGTCCTTGATGTGGATGTGAACCGTGTAGGGCTTGAGCAACGGCCAGACGTCCATCGGCCGCTCCCCTGCCTGCACGAAGTTGGCAAAGTCAAAGGCGCATCGCAGCTTGGGGTCGTCGATGGTCCGCATCAGATCCAGGCACTCCGCGCCCTTCTCGCCGAAAATGTCCTTTTCGTTTTCGTGGACCAGAACGACGGGCCGGTTCTTCACGTACTGGACCTTCTCGCGAAACCGCCGCATGATCTCCTCGCGGTGCCGTTTGAGATCCCCGCCCTTTTCCGGCGGGTAATAGGAGAAAAGCCGCACGAACGGAGCACCGAAAAACTCGGCCAGTTCGACGGCGATCTTGAAACGATCCATGTGCTGCGGCCAGCTCTCGTTGATCTTCACCTTGCCGATGGGCGAGCCGATACTCACCACGCCCATGCCGTTGTCGGCCAGTTTGCGCTTGATCTGCCCTCGCAGCCCGGCGTCGAAATCGAGCACATTGATCTTCTGGACCGACCGCAGCTCAAAGTGCGTGACGCCGTTGGCCTTGCAGACGCGGATTTGCTCGTCCAGGTCGGGTGAAATCTCGTCGGCGAACGCGGCCAGTTGCAGCATCTCTTGCTCCCGGTTGACTGGTCGCGATTGTAAAGTGCTACCCCCCAGCGTCAATCCGCCCCCGGCCGGCAAAAGACTTGCCTCCGGCCGGGGACATGCGCTGCGTGTCCCGCCGGCGGACGTGCGTGCGGGCCGGTCGTGGGCAGGCTGCCCGACCTGCGGCATCGCAGGAGAACCACGGTGATCCGCGGACATCGACAAGCAATCATCGTTGGCACCGCCCTGGCCGCGACGCTGGGGCTGGCGATGCTGGTCCGGCAAGCACGCCTGCTGCTGATGCAGGTGAGCCTTGCCCCGCCGCGCCAGATGGGGGCGATCGTGGCGGCGCTGCCGGACGGATGGACGCCGCGGCACATCGACGGCGGCATCCTCGCCCAGGAGCCCGCCGCGGCCGGTCACAGCAGGCGGTTGTCCATCGTGCGCCACACGGCTCCTTCGATGCGCGATCCGCTGGAGCACCTCGCCAGCCTGGGCGTGATCGGCCGGCCCTGGCGGACCGCTCCGGTCAAGCTCGGCGGCTGGCCGGGGATCATGGTGGATGACGCGATGCATGCGTGGGAATCCGGCCGGCCGCCCCCGCGGATGGTCGTGGCGGCCGCGGCGGTGTTGCCGTCGGGGGAGGCGGCCGTGGTGTGGCTGGAGGGTCCGGGGGCGGTCAGCGCGGCCGATGTGCAGCTGGTTCGCCGCGTGTGCGCTTCGCTGGAGTTGCACGGCGCGCCGCCCGCGGAGCCGGCCGAGCAACTGCTGGAACTGGACGGGCAGACGGTTGTGCAGATTCCCGAAGGATTCCTGCGCGCGCCGCCCGATGCGTTTCGCATCGGCCGGCAGATCCTCCGGGCGGACCGATGGCTGGCGGCCGAACTGGTTCCCTGTCCCGTGCTGGATGAGGATCCCTCACAGGAGTTTGCGGTGATGCTGCAATATCGCGACCGGACCCTCCAGTGGGGCCAGGTCAGACGCATCGAGGCAGGCGTGTATCGGTCCGTGAGGGTGGGCCGGGAGGCGGCGGATTTCCCGGCCGTGGCAACTCTCCTGGTCGGGCCGGCGCACACCGGGTTGCTGGTGGAGGTTCGGATGCGGGCGGGGGAGGAGCGGTCCGCCGAGGAGTTGTGGGAGATGGTGCGGCGACCGCTGCGCCTGGCGGGCAACCAAAACACGCTCCTGATGCTGGCCAACGGCCTGGAACTGGCCGACGGGATCCGTAACGCGTGGTGGGCGGGCGGCGGCCTGGAAGCTCGGCAGACGTGGCTGTGGCGGGATGGTTTTTCCGCCGCCGTGCTGTGCAGCGAAATGCAATACGCTTCGGATGATGCCCAGGCCTGGGGGGCCAGACGGGATGTGGATCGTGATGGCGCGGTGGTAGCGGAGCGCCGCTGGCGCAGCGACCGGCAGGGATACCAGTACGCGGCCGGCGAGCGGAAGTACATCCAGACCGGCGACGGCGACGAGCGGTGGGCCCCAGGCGGGTGGCTGATGACGGCGCTGGGCGGCAAGTACGCCGGGCCGGCCATCATTCGCAGCGAGTCGTTCGTGGACGAGGCCGGGCCCGTCCCGGGGCTCCTGACGCTGAGCGTGGAGGAATCGGTCGATGTCCCGCGGCAGATGGATGGAGAACCGGAGCCGATGCGGTGCCTGTCGGTTACCGTCGGCGGCTCGGGGCGGCTGTCGCGGTGGTACTACGACCAGGCCGGCGAACTGCGATACGTGGACTTCGCCCACGGCGTACATCTGTGGCGGGAGAAATGAGCCCCAGGTGAATCGGCAGCCCGGCCGACTCGAGCTTTCCCGCGGGATGCTCGCCTCCCGAGCCCCCGCACCGGGCATCGGCCGCCCTCGACGCCGCCGACGCTCTCGGCGGCCTTGCCCGCATCAGCCGGCCGCCGGTTGCGGTCGCGCCCGCAAACGCGCTCAAGCCAGCGAATCGAAGATCGCGCCGAAGGCGGTGAGCGGAGATTGAGGCGACGTTCCGCCCCTCTTTGCCTTGTTCGGCGGAAATGACCAACGCCCCCGGATTACCGAACCAGGCGACGGACCAATGCGACGCTCCGCCGGGCCGCTTCCATCTCCTGGCCATCCTTCGGGCAGGATTCGATGCCCCAGCACCCGCGATAGCCCGCCTGCTTGAGGTAGCCGATGGCCCTGGGGATATCCTCGGCGATTTCGTTGCCCTCTGCGTCCCATTCCAGGGTCTTGATGTGCGTGGCCGTGGCGTAGGCCGCGCAGCGGCGGCGGCCCTCATCCTTCAGGCCCTCTTTCCAGTTGTGCGTGTCCAGCAGCAGCCCCAGGCCCTGGACGTTTTCCAGGATCTTGATGACGTTGTCGGGGATCTTGCTGGGGCCCCAGTGATTCTCGATGAGGATTTGCAGGCCGTACTCGCTGCCTCGCGCGATCAGATCGCGGTAGCCGTCGCAGATGATGCCGAAAACCTCGTCGGGCATCTCCTCGGGTCCGCCGGCGTCGATACGCACCTGGCGGGCGCCCAGCCGCCCGGCCACTTCGAGCCAGCGATAGGCGCGGGCGCGGTTGGCGCTGCGCTTGCGGGCGTCGGATTCGTAAATATGCGCGCCGTCCACCGCGATCAGCCCGAACGGCAGGCCCACAGACGCGGCCGCGGCCTTCACCGACGCAAGATGTTCCAGCTCGGCATTGTCCAGGTGGGCGGCCCGCAGGGGGTCTTCAGCGGCGTCCGCCGCGGCATCTCCCTTCTTCAGGACGGGCAGGTGGCCGTTCCATGGGTCCAGAAACGTGCACCCCAGCGTCTTGCAGGCGGTGATGTAGCCGAAGATATCCTGTTTGCCGTCGGCCAACAGGCGATGAAAGCTGTAGGAGCAGATGGAGATGTCCATATCGAGCCCTCGGCAGCGTGCAGTCGTACCAGACAGGATAGTCCTTTCAGTCGCGGCGTCCAGTGGCGCATCGCACCCATTGCAGGTACAGCCCGTGGGGCGGAGCCGTTGAACCGCCACAGGCCCGGTCTTTCGCTTCGAGCATCGCGGTGATCTCCTCGGGGCGATAATGCCCAAGCCCCACCTGCACCAGCGTGCCGACCATGATGCGCACCATGTTCCAGAGAAACCCCCTGCCGTCCACGCCAATGACCAGCCGCGGCGGGCGGAAGCTTACCGAGCAGTCCAGCACCGTGCGGACGGTGGTGCTGCGGCCGTGGCCGGTGCGGGCGAAACTGGCAAAGTCGTGCTCGCCAACAAACCGCCGCGCGGCGGCCGACATGGCGCCGATGTCCAGCTTCTGCCAGCGGTGCCAGGCCAGATCGGCCAGGAAAACGGGGCGGTCGGGCGCGTTCCAGATCAGGTACTGATAGCGCTTGGAGATCGTCCAGGTTATGGCATCAAAGTCGTTGGGCACCGGCTCGATGGCGGTGATGAGGATGTCCTCGGGCAGGCGCGCGTTGGCCGCCCGGCGCAGGCCCTCGGGGGGAATCTGCAACTGGTCGGTGTCGAAGTGGGCGATCTGCCCCTTGGCGTGGACCCCTCGGTCGGTGCGGGATGAGCCCACGACCGAAACGGGGTGGCCGACCACGCTGCCCAGGGCGCGGGCCAGGTGCTCCTGGATGGTGGGGATGCCCTGGCCCTCGGGCGGCGGGGGGCCTTTCCAGGTGGCCAGGGCCGGCTGGCGCTGCCAGCCGTAATACCGCGTGCCCCGGTAGGCGATGGTGAGCTTGTAGCGGCGAGGGTCCATGCCGGGCCGGAGGCCGATGATACCCGCGCGACGGGGCCGGACCTATGGCCTGCGGATGCAGACGACCAGGTTGGAGCCGGTGCCGATGTAGAGATGGCCGTTGACCAGCGCCGGCGAGGAGAGGATCCGCGTGCCCTCGGGCAGCCATCGTTCCAGCGTGACGGTCCATTGTGTCTGGCCGGTGTCGCGGCGGAGGGCGAGGATGCGGCCGTCGTCGGTGCCGATGTGCAGGTGCCGCTCATCGAGCGCAGGGGACGAAAAGACCGGGCCGCCCAGCTCGACCTGCCACTTCTTCCGGCCGGTGGCGGCGTCGAGGCAGTAGAGCCGCCCATCCCAGCAGCCCGCCAAGACATCCGCCTTGTCCACGACCAGCGAGCCGCCGATGCCGTGGTCCGGGGTGAAGGTCCATAGCTCCTTGCCGTCGGCGGCGCCCAGGCAATAGACCTTGCCGATCCGGCGGGTGTCCTCGCCGCCGATGGTGGCGCTGGAGATGCCGAAGTACACGCGGCCGTCGGCGATGGCGGCGCTGCCCCACACGGATGCGGGCGTGGGTTTCTCCCAGAGAGCCTTGCCGGTGGCGGCATCCAGCACGAGCAGCCGCGGTTTCTCGTAGCCGGTGCCGACGTACACCCGGCCATCTACGACCACGGGGGCATCGTCGATATGGTGGCCGGGCACATGCCAGATCTTCCTGCCGGTGGCGGCATCGAGGCAGTAGATGCCATCCTCGCCGGCGCCGAAGTACACGCGGCCATCGGCGACGGCGGGCGAGCTTTCGGCGTGGCTGGCGACGGTGAACTGCCACAGGAGCTTGCCGGTTTGGGCATCGAGGCAGCGGAAGACCGAGTCCTTGTTCTCATGCAGGCCCTCGCCGACATAGACGCGGCCGTTGGCAACGGCGGGGGAGCTGAAGACGGGCTGAGCGGTCTTGACGTGCCAGATGAGCCGGCCGGTGGCGGCGTGCAGGCACATCACGGCGCCGTCGCGGGCGAAGACGTTGCGGTTCTCGCAGCCGATGTAGAGCCGGCCGTCGGAGATGGCCGGAGAGGAGGTGAACTCGGCCAGGCGCACTTTCTCGTCGCGGTAGGTCCAGAGGACGGCGGGGCGGTCGGGCCCGGCGACCGCGTCGGCCGCGCCGGTGCGGGCGGGGTTGAAGCGGAACATCGGCCAATCTGCGGAGGAAAGAGGAACCACAGATAAACACAGATAAACACAGATGAAGCGTCTGAATCCTTGTGCATCGGTGTTCATCTGTGGCTACTCCTTTTCGCCGACGTTCCAGATCGCGCCCCTGGCGGGTATGTCGAGTGTGGTGCGCCGCACCTTGCCGTCGGTGAGCAGGACGCTGAGGTTGTACTTGCCCGGGGGCAAGGCAAAGATGGCTTCGGGGGGCGGCTGGGAGCTGAAGTTCTGAACCAGGCCGATCTGCTGCAGGCCCACGAGCCGGTCGCGCGGATCCTCCACGCGGACGGTCGCGCCCGGCGACAACTGCGGCGCCAGGCGCACGCGCAGGCTGGCCAGCACGGCCTTGGACGGCTTGTGTTCGTTGACCAGCACGGCGGCGCCGCGCTCGCTGGTGAGCAGCAGGTCCAGGTCGCCGTCGCCGTCGAAGTCGGCCGGGGCCATGCCGGTTACGTTGTGCAGCCAATCGAAGGCGAACAGGCCCGATAGGTAGGTCTGGTCGGTGAAGCTGCCGTTGCCCTCGTTGACAAACAGCAGCATCGGCCCGTCGGCCAGTGCGACCAGCAGGTCGGGCCGGCCGTCGCGGTTGACATCGGCAAAGACCGCCGAGCGCGCCCCGCGGAGAGTGGCCAGGTCGGGCACGGAGGCGATCACGTCGGTGAACGTGCCGTCGTTGTTGTTGCGGTAGAGGCGGCTGCGGTCGGGCTGGGGGACGAACAGGTCGATGTCGCCGTCGCCGTCGAAGTCGGTCAGGGCGTTGCCGTGCTTGGCGCCGCCGCAGGAAAAGTCGATCTTCGCCGCCGCCGCCAGGGCAAACGCCTCGCCGTCGCGGTTGCGCGCCAGCACGCCCCGGCCGACGTTGTAGAGGAAGTCGGCAAAGCCGTCGCCGTCGTAATCGGCGATGGCCAGGAAATCGCCGTTTTGCGAGCCGATGCCGCCGCGGCCCAGGCCCCATCTGGCCGATACGTCGGCGAACCACGCCGGGCCCTTGCCCTGGTTGAGGTAGAGGTAGATGCCGCTCTCGCCGTTGGTCAGGAGGATGTCGGGTCGGCCGTCGCCGTTGGCGTCGAGCCAGCCGGCGCCCTCGGGGTTATAGGGGCCGCACTCGGTGAGCAGCGCCGACGAATCCACGAACTTGCCGCCCTGGTTGGTCCAGAGCACAGGCCGGCCGCCGAGCGTGGCGGCGTAGAGGTCGGGCCGGCCGTCAGCGTTGTAGTCGGCCCAGGCGCCGCTGCGGGCCGGGCCGCGCAGACCCGCGGCGCCGGTGACATCAGCGAACTTTCCGGCGTCGTTGCGATAGAGGCGCAGGCCGTTGCCCGAGCAGATCAGCACATCCCAGTCGCCGTCGCCGTCGTAATCGGCCCAGGAGACGGATCGCGACTCGCCGCCGCCGTTATCGAGGCGGATGGCGCGGGCGAAGATGGGAGGCTGGTCGTAGTTGCGGGCGGTTTTCGGGGCGGTGCCGCCCAGGAGCTGCTCGCGAGTCCACCGCGGCAGGCGCGGATTGGGCGGCGGGGGCTGGCGTTTGCCGGCGAGGCTGTCGGCGACGATCTGCGCCAGCTCGGCCGTCGGGCCGTCATACGTGCGGTTCATGGCCTCCTCGACGTGCGTGAGCCGCCACCACACCTTGTCCGGGTCGGGGTTCATGTCGCCGTAGAGCTGGAACCAGATGCCGTCGGCGTGCCCGAGGCCGGCGAGGTTGTTGTCGTTCTGCTCCCAGAAAAAGACCACCGGCTCGCCCACGCGAAGACGCTTGAGCATCACCTGTGGGAAGTGCGCCTGGCCGACGCCCAGGTTCGCCTTGATCTGCCGCAGCGGCGTCTTGCCCTTGAGCGTGCGGTCGATGGAGATGTAGGCGGTCTTGGCGGACTGGTCCACCTGCGTGACCTTGCCGGCGATGATGAAGGCGGAGCTGTCCATCACCTCCTTGAGGCTGATCAGCCGCTCGATGAACCCCACCGCCGGAACAGCCGCAAGGATGGCGGCGGCGGCGACGATCGCGGGAAATGTGCGGTTCACGCGGTGGCCCTCACTTTTCAGGTGTCTCGCGGATCTCAAACGGGCCCAGCGCCTCGTTCGTGTCGGCGGCCGATTCGACCTTGTCCACCCTTGAGCCGCGCGGGCCCTGGCGGACCTTGGCCTGGAACTGCTCGATGGCCGCGGCGTCGCCCTCGGCCAGAATCTCCACGCGGCCGTCGGGGAGGTTGCGCACCCAGCCGCGCACGCCCAGCGGCAGGGCGGCCCGTTGCGTGAAGGCGCGGAAGCCCACGCCTTGCACCTGGCCGCTCACAAACAGATGCACCCGCTGCACCGCAACAGCCTCGAGCACCAGCGTGACCGCAGTTCCCTCCTTGGGGAGGGCCTTGGTGTTGGTCTTGTAGCGGCCCGATTCGTTGGCGCCGGGCACGGGGTTCTGGATGAGGATGCCGGCCTCGAGCTGGTGCAGGGAGATCAGGTTCTTCAGCAGCGACGCCTCCAGGACATCCTTGCCGCTGGCGGGGTCCTGGACATGTCGCGAGCCGGTGAAGACCCAGGGCGTGGCGGCCATGGGCTGGCCCTTGTCCAGCACGAAGGTCTCGACGCCGGCCGAACGGCTCTGGTTGCCGTCGGTCCACTGAACGGTGATGCGCAGCAGCGAGCCGCGCGGCTCGATGCGCTGGCCATCGCGCTGGCCGGCGGCCTCGCCGGGCAACAGGCCGATCTTGAGCAGCGCCTCGCGCACCTCCGAAGGGCTCACCGGGCAGATGAACAGGGCCTCGTATTCCTTGCCGCCGGGGCAGCAGGCGATGTACTCGATGGCGCCCTGGAGCTGCTCATAGACATTCTGCTTTGCGACGGTCGCGGGGATCATCACTCGGCGGGACTGGGGATCGACCTGCACGGGCTGGACGGGGGTTGTGGCGGGGCCGGCCAGGGCGGCCGTCGCGATCAGCAGGCAGGCGATGAAGGGACGCACCGACACTTCTTGGCCTCCTGGAGCCTGCCGGCGGCAGGCGCTGGGAAAACTATACCTTCAACGGCCTCCTGGCTCCACGCGAAAACGTTGCCCCGCGGCGGTTATTTCAGCGGGCCTCACCGGGCGATGACTCGAGCACGATACTGGCCATGTTCAGCCGCCAGCCGTCGAAGTTGCCCTCATGGACGCGGAACTCCATGCGGGTGCGCGGCGAGAGTTTGTCCATGGCCACGGGGGTTTCCACGATGGCGTTGACGTTGTCGGCCGTGTAGGCCTTGGGCAGGTCGATGGAGTTGCCGCTGCCCAGGATCACGGCGGCCTCGCCGGGGGCGATGTCCTCCACGACCAGGCGCAGCCACGCCCGCCGCGCCGACTTGAGCTGTTCCTCGTCGAGAGCCACGTCGAGCACGACGGGCTTGCCGCGTTCGACGCGCTGGAGAATCGTGGGCGAGAAAAACTGGCGGCGCTGAACCTGGGGCTGTGAGGGCACTTCGCCGGCCAGGGGTATCGTTACCTTCCATGCGCCGCGGTCTGGGAGCTTCAGGGTGAATCGCCCGCCCTCGGGAAGGGCGGATTCGGCCTGGCGCAGGCCCAGCGCGAACGTGCGGCGGTCCACGGTCGCTTCTTCCACGATGGCAGTTTTTGCTGTCGTACCGGCGGGAAGCGCAACCGCCAGCTCGATCTCGCGCGGCTTGCGGTGGTCGTTGAAGACCAGCACGACCAGGGCCTTGCCGCCGTCCTTTGGCATGGCCCGGGGGTCGGTGCCGTCGATGCTGGCCACGCACCAGACCCTGCGATCGTCGCTGACGGTCTCCACGAGCCGTCCGCGGAGGTTCTTCATCAGCCCGTACGCGACGGCGGTCCAGCCGTTTTTGTCCTTGCCGTTGTTGTGGATGACGGTGCGGCTGCGCACCTTGTCGGGAGACTGGAGGATGCAATAGGCGATGTCGCGGAGGTTATAGACCATCTTGCGATACTGGCTGGCCGCCTTGGCCTTCTCCGGCGTGTCCACGACGCCGCGGGCCGGGGCGTCCACCAGGTCGTTGGTCTCGGTGTTGTAGCAGTACAGCCACTTGTCGTGCGCGGTCTTCCCATAGGCCACCAGCACCTCGTACGAGCCGTTCATGGCGGTGGTGTCGCCCTGGTAATGGTGCTCGTGGAGGCCGTCGATCCATGCGATGTTGCGATCGATGGTCGGCTTGTAGAGCATGTCCCAGCCGGCCCAGTGGTCCTCGTTCCAGCGGAAGCCCCAGCCGGCGACAAACTGCACGGAGGGGTTGGCCTGCTTGACGGCCTGGCCCAGGGCCGCGCACATGCGGTCGTAGATCCAGCCGTTGCCCAGGCCCGACCAGTAGGTGAACTGCGTGCGGTCCACCACCCGCCAGCCTTCGCCGCTGCGCTTCCAGGCGAAGTGCGGTATCACCGGCCCGTCGATGTGTCGGAAGCGGTCGCGCAGCGGCTTGCCGTCGTTTCCGATCTCCGGGACGCGGTACAGCACCTGCACCGGCCCGCCCTCGACGGCCTTGGCGACGTTGAAATACTTGACGTCGTAGTTTTTCCCGGGGCGAGTGGCCCAGTTCAGGTACGGCTCGTTCCAGAACTCCAGGTGTGCCTCGTATCCGGCGGCCCTGGTCTTTTCCCCGTATTCGCGGCCCCATTGCTGCAGTTTCTGTTCCCAGTCGTGACTGCCCAGCAGCACCGCCGGCGAGTAGCGGTCGAACCAGCAGTCGATCAGGAAGGCCTCGGTATCGCCGGGGGCCGGCCGGCGCATCATCACCGGCCCGCCCAGGACGCGCTGACAGCCGGGGCGGAACTCCTGCGGCAGGTCGCCGGCGTATCCGCCGAAAAGCCCGGCGGGGACCAAGTCGTGGCCGTTGATCGAAAGCGTGCGGCCGGTCACGCGGACCTGTGCCGGCGCAAGCGGCGGGGCCTGGCACTTGACCAGGTCGATCTCCTTGACGACCGCGTGCACCGAGCCGACCCCCAGCGAGTTGACCACGCCCACGGCGATGTGGGAGATACGCGTCAGGTCCAGGACGTAGTCCTCGTCCATGTGGCTGCCGGGAGAAACCCACTCGGCCTCGGCGAAGTCCTCAAAGAGCACGGTGGCGTGGTTCTCGCGGTCGGCCAGGGGGACGGCGGATTTGAGGTAATACCAGCTGCCATCCTCCTCGCGCAGCCATACGGAAAGCGACACATCGCTGCGCGGCTGGTCGGTGGTGACGGTGAGCCGCAGGCCGGAGAACGCCGACAGGTCGCGGACCTTGTCCAGCTCGCAGATGGCCAGGCGGACGTGGTTCCAGTTCTGGCGGACCGTGCCCATGTCGAAGACCAGCGACAGGCCGTTGTCAAAGGCGCCCATGTTCCAGCGGCCGGGGCGCACGGGGAGCGTGAGCCGGCCGGTGACGTCGCCGCTGACGGCGCGGCCGGCGATCTCGGCCTGCCAGGTTCCCTCGACCGTGCGCAGCATTCCCTGGGACTGGGGCTGCACGACCCAGAATCGCTCTTCGGGGTCGGGGCCGCGGTTGTCGGCGGTGATCTGCCGCAGCGGGCCGATCTGGGCGTCGATGGTGCAGGCGATGGTGTGCTCCTCGGGCGCCGCGCCTTCCCGGTCGGCCTTGAGGGCCAGGCGCAGCATGCCGGAGATGCGCTGGTCCTCGACAACCAGGCCGCCGGCCGAGACGCCCTGGGCTGTCGCGGAGAAGCCGGGCGCCTTGATGGTTCCGGGCTTCCACTGGCCGTCGATGCGGCTGACGGTTACGGATGCGGTTATCGGACCCTTTCGGCCGGGCAGGAGGCCGGCCAGGTCGGCCGAAAGCTCGAAGTTCCTGGCCGACAGCGCCTGGGTGGACTTGGCCAGGTCGATCAGAGGCTCTGCGGAAACAACCACCGGGGCGGTCGAGGCGCGGCGGTCTTCGGCCCGGGCCGGGCATGCCGCCATCAAGACCACGAAAACCAGGCCAATAACCGCGATTCTGAGACTCACGATGCAACGACCTCCCGCCACGACTTGCCACCACCGGCTTCTGCGAGTTGTACCGGCGTGAAGTCGGGGCGTTGCAGCAGGGCTGGAACGAGCGGCGCGCCGCCACGGAAAGTTCAACCGAGCGGGCAATCCCGCTTCCTCTTGCCCATCTTGCTGACAAATGTGCTCTGTTCCGCCGAACGTCGGTGGCTTCCGCTGGTGCGGGAGGATTCCTGTGGCATGATGCTATCTGACCCCTGTCCGTAGGCACTCGCCATCTCCGCCTGCGGAAGACCACAGGACCCCTGGCCCATCCCGCGCCAGGGGTCCTTGATTTGTCCCGCAAGGTTGCTCGACTCGGCTCGCCGGCGGCACCCGCGGCGGATTTGTTCGGCTGGCGCGGCAACGATACAATCGTGGGCAAGCACCAGGAGCCGCCATGAGCACGATCTACAACCCCGAATCCGACCTGACGGCGCAGATCGAACGCTTGGAGCTGGAGGCGCGCGACATCCGCCGGAAACTGCAGCAGGCCCACTTGCCCGAAGACAAGCGGGTCCTGGAACGGCAACTCAAGGAAGTCGAGCACGAAGTGGAGCTGCTGAAGGCCAAACTGCCGTAGTCAAGAAAGGATGAACGATGAAGGATGAAAACTGAAATGGCCCGGGCGCTCTGCTCCATCCTTCATCCCTCATCCCTCATCCTTTTCCTTCCGCGCCTCGGGTTTGTATCCTCTCGGTCCTGATGGCTTTGGGTTACCTCATCGCCTCGTTGGCCGCCACCGCCTTCGTGATCGCCGTGGCGCTGACGCTGCTGATTCGCCGGCTTGCCCCCGTGCTCGGCTTCGTGGACAAGCCCGGCCACCGCAAGATCCACGCCGCGCCAACGCCCCTCGGTGGCGGAGTGGCGATTTTTCTGGCCGTGGCGCTGCCGATCCTGGCGGGCCTGGGCGTCGTGCACATCGTGTCACCTGAGCGGGCGGCGGCGCTGTTTGGGTCCGTCGCCGATTACTGGACCGGCATCCGCCAACAGACGCCGCTGGCGCTGAAGTTTCTGGCGGCCGTGGCGGCGATGCACCTGCTGGGGCTGGCCGACGACCGACGGGCGCTGGGGCCGTATGTGAAGCTCTTCGCTCAGCTGGCGATCGTCGGCGGCCTGGTCCTGTGGACCGACCTGCGGGCTCTGACGGCACTGGGGCCGGCGGCGTCGGTGATCATCACCGTCTTATGGATCGTCGGCATCACCAACGCCTTCAACTTCCTGGACAACATGGACGGTCTGTCGGCCGGCGTGGGGGCGGTGTGCTCGGCGGCGTTTCTGGCGGCGACCTTGGCCATGCCCGAGCCGCAGTGGTTTGTGGCGGCGGTGCTGGCGCTGCTGATCGGAGCGCTGGCCGGGTTCTTGTGCTTCAACTTCGCGCCGGCGTCGATCTTCATGGGCGACAGCGGCAGCCTTCTCATCGGCATGGTGCTGGGCGTGCTGACGGTCCGTACGCAGTACCTGCGGCCGGATGTGGACCTGTCGCGCGGGTGGTACGCGGTGTTTGCGCCGGTGATCGTGCTGGCGTTGCCGCTGTATGATCTTGTCGTGGTCAGCGCCATCCGCCTGTCGCGCGGGCGCAGCCCCTTCGTCGGCGACACCAACCACTTCAGCCACCGCCTGGTGGCCAGGGGCATGTCGCGGCGGACGGCCGTGCTGTGCATCTGGCTGATCACCGCGGCCACGTCGCTGGGCGCGGTGCTGCTGCCGCACGTGCCGCCGGGCCTGGCCGCGCTGATCTTCGCGCAGACGATGCTGGTGCTGGCGGTGGTGATGCTGCTGGAGCAGCACCCCCTGCCTCCGCAGCAGGTGGAGGCGGAGCTGGGAAAAGCCAACGAAGGGAGCTAGCGCACATGCCCAGGGACGGGAAGGCGGCATCGGCAGGGCGGTCCGCCGGCCAGCCGGCGGCCGACGGCTACTCGCGCCTGACGGCGCTGGCCCTGGTGCTGGGCCTGGCGGTGATGGCGGCGCGGGCGATGGCGATGGAGTTCCTGCGCGATCCGCTGGACGTGGTTCCGGGCATGATGGACGGCCCGCGCGGGCCCGGGCCGGCCGCGACGCTTGCAATGAACCTGCTGTGCGCAGCGCCGGCGCTGATGGTGCTGGCGCGTCGGCTGCTGGACCGCTCCTACGTGGTGCGATTCGCCTGGAGCCATGGCCTGCTGCTGGCGCTGGCGGCGTGGGGTCTGCTTGCGGTGGCGTGGTCCACCGACCGCTTCGCGGCGATGGTCTCGGCCACGACGCTGGCCAGCGCGGCCGCGCTGCTGTGGGCCACGGCGCAGCTGGTGCGCAGCTGGCTGCGCCTGCGGCTGGCGGCGGGGATGGCGCTGGGGCTGCTGCTGGTGTACGTGGCGTGCGGGCTTGTGTACCACTACCTCGACGCGCCGCAGATGCGCAAGGTGTGGCAGACCGACCGAAGCCGGATTCTCCGCGAGCGCGGCTGGGAGGAAGGCTCGTTCCACGCCCGGCAGTTCGAACAGAAGGTCATGGGCGGGGAGGTGGTGTGCTTCGCGGCGTCGGCCAACACCTACGCCGCGGCGATGGTGCTGATGGCGGCGGTGGCGATGGGGCTGATCGCCCAGCGCGTGGCCGACCGCGACGCGGTGCTGTCATGGCTGCCGGTCGTGCTGGCCCTGGGCGCGGCGGGGCTGGCGATCTACCTGACCAAGAGCCGGGCGGCGTACGTGACGCCGGTGCTGGCCGCGGCGCTGCTGGTGAAGCTGCGGTATGCCCGGAGCTGGATGGCGCGCAACGCGCGGCTGGCGTACGGGCTGTGCGCGGTGGCGATCCTGCTGGGCGCGGCGGCGGTGGTGGGCCACGCGCTGCATCACGGGGGTTTCCCCGACCGCAGCTTGACATTCCGCTGGTACTACTGGACCGGCGCTGCGCGGATCTTCCTGGACCACGCGCTGCGCGGCGTGGGCCTGGACAACTTCGCCTTGTTCTACCCGTCCGAGCGGCTGGCGGTGGCCACGGAAGAAGTCCGCGACCCTCATAACCTGCTCGTGCGGTTCTTCGTGGAGCTGGGATTGGTCGGCGGGGCGCTGGCCGTTGCGTGGATCGCGCGGATGTGGTGGGAGCTCACCGCGCCCATCTCGCCTCGCACTCCGCCGCCCGGCGCGGGCGGCTCGCGGTGGCCGACGGCCGGCTGGATCGCGGGCGTGCCGGCCCTGGCGTGCCTCATCAACGCGCTGCTGGCGATCGACTTTGCGCAAGCCGACGGGAAGTTCTTCGCCGATGTGCTCAGCATGCTGGGCGGCGGCGACGCCGGCTCGGGCAATGCTCACGTGCTGCTGGAGATCATGCGGCGGGTGGGGTGGTGGTTCCTGCTGATGATCGGCATGGCCCTGGCCGGCGTGCAGGGGCTCGGCCGCGCGCACCTGGACCAGCGGCCGGCGCCGTGGGTGCTGTATGGAGTGCTGGCCGGGCTGGGGCTGTTCCTGGTCCACAACCTCATCGATTTCTCGTTCTTCGAGGCCGGGCCCATGTGCCTCTTTGCGCTGCTGGCGGGGGCGGCGCTGGGGGTGCGACATCCATCGCTGGCCGGACGCACTCGGCGACAGGCGCTGGTCTGGGCGGGGGCCTCGGTGGCGCTGCTGGCATGGCTGACCACGGCCGGCAACGCGTGGTTGCCGACGCTCAAGGCCGAACTGGCCAACCGCCGGGGCGACCGCTGCCTGGCGACGGGGCAGTTTCAGTCGGCGGTGGCCCAGTACATGCTGGCGTGGCAGCACCAGCCCCTCAACGCCGATTACGCGTACCGCGCGGCGCGGGCGATGGCGTACGCAGGCACGGACCCGGCCGGGATGCTGGACGCGGCCATTCGCGCCAACCGCCGGCACGTGGGATATCACCTGATGGCCGCCCGCAACGAGCTTCAGCGGCCGCAGCCGAACCCGCGGCTGATCGAACAGTACTTCCGCAAGGCGCTGGAGCTCGATCCAGCCGGGGTGGAGGCGCGGCTGACCTACGCCGAGGCGCTGGAAAAACTGGGCGACAAAAAACAGGCGGCCCAGCAGTATCGCCTTGCGCTGGAATACGACCACCGCCTGCCGGAGAAGGAACCCAAACGCCTGCCAGCGGACAGGCGGCAGGAAATCCTGCGAAGGCTCGACGCCCTGTCCCAATAGCCCCAATTCCCCGCCGGCCTCTTTCGCTCCTTCTTTGACGCCTTGGTCCGGCTTGTTGTCATGCCGTTATCTGCGGGAACCGCCGCCCCCGCGAAGCGGCCATGCCGGACCAACATCCGGAAAGACCGTTGGTCCCCACTCGCCGCTGGGCGGCCTGCCCATGCCTCCTGGCGAAAGGGGCGTTGATTCGCCGCCCCATCCATTGAATCATTGGCTCCATGAATCCGCCCTCCGCCATTGTCATTTCCATCGGCGACGAACTGGTCCTTGGCCAGACCGTCGATACCAACTCGGCATGGATCAGCCAGCAGCTTGCGGCCATCGGCGTGCCCGTGGCCGCCCATATCACCGTGGCCGACGACCAGGCCGCCATCGAGCAGGCCATCCGCGACGCCGCCCCACGCTGCCGCTGGCTGATCGTCAGCGGCGGGCTGGGGCCGACAGAAGATGACCTGACCCGCCAGGCCCTGGCCGCCGTCATGGGCGCGCCCCTGGAGCTGAACCAGCAGTGGATGGAAGCGCTGCACGAGTTCTTCGCCAAGCGCGGCCGGCCCATGCCCGACCGCAACCGCATCCAGGCGATGATCCCCCGCGGCGCGGACATGATCCACAACCACAACGGCACCGCGGCGGGAATCCACGCGCAACTAGCAACTAGCAACTTACAACTAGCAACTGATGTGTTCGTCGTCCCCGGCGTCCCCAAGGAAATGAAGCTCATGCTCCAGCGCGACGTCCTGCCGCACATCGCCGCCGCCGGCGGTGGGGGTGTAATCCTCTCGCGAACACTGCACACGTTTGGCCTGGGCGAGTCGTGGGTGGCCGAGAAACTCGGCGACCTGATGGCCCGCGGCCGCAACCCCTCCGTGGGCACAACCGTCTCCGGCGGCATCGTGTCCCTGCGCCTCAACGCACGCTATCCATCGGCCGACGAGGCCCGCCGCCAGCTCGATGCCACCGAGGCGCTGTGCCGCCAGGCCCTGGGCGACCTGATCTTCGGCGTGGACGATGACACGCTTCCCGCGGCCGTCGCCCGGCTGCTCAAGGACCATCCCGACGCCCAGCGCTGGGCCCCGGCCGTCTGCACGGCCGAATCCTGCACCGGCGGCCTCGTCGCCAAGTACCTGACCGATGTGCCCGGCTCAAGCGCGTACTTCCGACAGGGCTGGATCACCTACGACAACAAGGCCAAGGTCAACGAGCTGGGCGTGTCGCAGGCGACGCTCACGCAACACGGCGCCGTGAGCCGGCAGACGGTGACCGAGATGGCCCGCGGCGCGGCTACCCGCAGCGGCGCGCCCTATGCACTGGCGATTTCGGGCATCGCCGGCCCCGACGGCGGCACGCCGCACAAGCCCGTGGGCACGGTGTGCATCGCCCTGTCGTACCCATCACCCGCCGACCCGGCCGAGATGGGCGTGCTGGCCCGCACCTTCAACTTCCCCGGCGACCGCGAGATGATCCGCGACCGCGCCGCCAAGATGGCCCTGGCCATGCTGCGCTTCCATCTGCTGGGCAAGCCGTTACCTTTCTGACGTGCCGCCGCCGCCCCAGCCGCCCAAGCTCCCGCCAATCCTCTCCTACGGCTCGTACGCCACGACGCTGCCGGCCATCCGCCTGTGGTTCCAGTCCGACCTGCTGGTCCTGCGCTGGATCATGATCGCGCTGTACATCCTCGTGCTCCTGGGCCTTTTCGCCACTTGGGCATGGACCGATTCGGCGGCGCTTTTGATCATGGGCCTGATCATCGTGGCCGCCCAGGCGTTCTTTGTGTTTGGTGCGGGCACGATGCAGTTGTGCCGCCCGATCGACCGCCGGCGGATCGTGGTGCCCATCATGTTCGCGGCCGCCGCCTTCACGCTGCTGCTGCTGGGCCTGGGCCTGGCCATGGCCGAGCTGTTCTACCTCGACAAGCAGATCGATCTGGAGCCATGGGTGTTCGTTGGTATGCTGGCGGCGTGCTGGCTGGCCTGGGGCGTGCTCCTGTGGGTCTATACCCGGCGCTGGACGCGCTGGCAGTTCCTGTTTCGCCTGTCGGCCGCCCTGTTCGCCGGAAGCCTGGCCGAGCTGATCGCCGTGGTGCCGGCCCACATCATCGTCTCGCGCCGGCCGGGCTGTCTGGTGGGGCTTTCCACCGCCCTGGGCATCATCGCCGGCTTGAACGTGATGTTCTTCGCCTTCGGCCCGGCCGTCGTGCTGCTGTGCCTTCGGCCGCGATTGCGGCGGCAACTGGACCCCAACCTGTGCCAGGTCTGCGGCTATGACCTGCGGGCCAGCGAGAACCGCTGCCCCGAGTGCGGCACGCCGTTTGACAGAATGCCCGCCCCGGCCGACGGATAAACCCGTCCATCCGCCCGCGGCCGCGATTTCCGCCCAATCCGTAGGGCGGGCTCTGCCCGCCGATCCGCCCAATCCGTAGGGCGGGCTCTGCCCGCCAATCCGCCGCCAGCACCGTCCGCGTCCCGTACGGCGTGTACACGTACCGCTCGGCCACGCCGCCGGCCGCCGCGTCCACCACGCCCGTCACGTTCCAGTTCGCGTCGTGAATGGGGTACAGCACGTTGTCGCCGGCGTCGTCGCAATCCCCGTCCGTGTTGGCATCGTAGAACCGCACCACGGCCGCATCCACGTAGCGGCTGTCCCACACCCACTGCTCCAGCGGATCGGGGTCTTCGTCCCGCCGCACCTCCACCACCTGCCAGGCCTCGTTGTAGTACAGCTCCTGCCGCTCGACGGGCGTCTGCCGCACGATCCACCGCCCGGAAGGTTCGTGGCCGGGCGAGCGGCGATTAGATGCCAATGCAACCATCAATCACTCCATGCGGCTGATCCGGCCCGACCCAGTGTACGCGATCGGCCAACGCCATGCATATAGTGTCAGCCACGTCGCGGCCTGGCGCTTCCCCGATCAGCTCAGTGCCTCAACGCGATCTTCAAGTTGCTTGACCCTTGCTTCCCGCTGAGCGATGTGTCGATCTCGGGCAATGCGGCCAAGGCAAACGGTCGCGTCCGTGCTGGTGTGGCCGGCATCCATGCCGCCTGGATGACATGCACGGCGGTCAAGGCGCTGAATAATCACCGGCTTATGATTCGTGGGTGGCTGGGAAAGCGGAGAGAGGGAAACGGCCCGAGCATGGCACGCAACTCGTTGTAGAAGCGCGATTTGTGTCGCAATTGTGGATGGCCCAAAACTGCGGACTTCGCTGCAGTTCACTGACGATCATCCTCGATCACTGACGTTTGCCGCCGGATCGAGGCATTCTTTCACATCGTTTTCACAGCCGCAGCGAGAGCGAGCCGATCAATGCTCTCCGATCTCCAACACCTGTTGAGTTTCGAGGCACACTTCCTGCGCGAGCGAACCGTCCTGCCTGGTGCGGATTCACGGCATGGCCGGTCACGTGAACACCATCGAGCCAGCGAGTTCTGGCCCACTCATCGCCTTGCGCCTCAGTCCCACGGTTCCACGCGTCCAGTGGCGAGGCCAGGCTGGCAGGAATGCCGTCGCCGTCGTGATTTTTTTCTTTTGCTATGTTGCTCCAGCCCGCCTACTGTCTGAACCGTGGGCTTGGATGTGAGGTTGGCCCCGTACGCAGGCCGGAGAGTCAGCTTGAGTTGCCCTGAGACATGGCGCTGCTTCCCGTTCCAGGCAGCACTGCTGGCCATCGACGGCATGGCGTTTGTCGCGTCCCGGGGGCTGTCTTCTGGGGAGTAATCCATGTTGGGTCAGACGAGTGCGGATTCGGGCATCCCATCTACCGATTGGTCGGTCTTGGCGCATTCCGTTTCCGGAGGTGGCCCGGATCGGGCGCGCGCGATCGACAACATCGCCCGTCGCTACCTGCGGCCGCTTCGCGCCTTCCTGCGCCGGCGCTGGCGCCTGTCCGACGACAAGGCCGATGAGGTCCTGCAGTCGTTCTTCTGCGCCAAGGTGCTCGAGGGCGACCTCCTCCACCGGTTCGCTCCCGAGCGCGGCCGCTTCCGCAGCCTCCTGGTCGCGTCTCTGCAACGTCATGCCATCAACCTGTTCCACCGGGACCGGCACCGGGACCGGGTCGGCGCCGACGTCGAGCCGGCCGCGGCCAGCAGTGAAGACCCCGCGTGCGCCTTCGAACGCGAGTGGGGACACTGCACCCTCGATGAGGCAATCCTGCGGATGCGTCGCCAATGCGAAGCCGAAGACCGGCTTGACCTCTGGGAGGTGTTCGACGGGCGCCTGCTTGGCCCCGCGCTGGACGGGACTCAGCCCCTGGCCTACGAGCAACTGGTTCGGCGGTTTGCGCTGGCCTCACCGCTGCAGGCAGCCAACCTGCTGGTGACCGCCAAGCGGATGTTCGCGCGTGTGCTGCGCGGGGTCGTCCGCGAGTCCATCGGCTCCGACGATCCCGAAGAGGTCGAGCGTGAACTGCGCAACCTGATCGAGGTCTTCGCCCGCCGGGCATGATGCGCAGCGCAACGCTCCATGGCCGGTAGTAGCTCTGGGGTTCGTATGCGGAGTAAGCCACGTGGCCTCGCGCAGCACCCATGACGCCGACGCACGCAAGCTCGCGGAGTTTCTGCGCGAGCAGTTGACCGACCAGGTGGTCTGGAGGCCCGAGGAACTCGCGGCCATCCTGCGTCACCAGATGGACGCGCCCGTCGAGTTCGACATCGGCTCCCGTCCCCCGCCGGTGGCGCAGCGGATCCAGTTGCTGGCCAGTGCCCAGGGGCTGCTGATCCAAAGCTTCGGCGCTCTCCTGCACCACCGGGCCCCGCCTCTGAGCCTGCTCCGACTTACCAAGGACTTCGCCCGCGCTCACCTCAGCGACCCGGGCAGTCCGCTCCCGCGGCAGGTGGCCCAGGTCCTCTACCTCGGCGCCATCCTCGCCGCTCGCCGTCGCTGCCATGCCCGCATTTCCAGCCAGAGCGACGAAGCGCTGCGCCAGAGCACTCGCTCCCTGCTCGCCGAGCCTTGGTTGGACGCCGGGACCCGCAACCTGCTCGAGGACGGCCTTGAAGCACTTGACCCGGAGCCGCAGCCGTGATGCAACCGCCAGACCAGGCAGCGCACTCCACCGATGGGCTCGCCCCGTTCTTCTCAGCCGGCCTGATCCGCGCCCCGCGCCGGCCCGGCTGCGTCGGCGCCATCGACCGCTGGGACCTGCTCCGCCTGCTCGGCTCCGGCGGAATGGGCGCCGTCTTCCTCGCGCGCGACTCCAGCGATCCCGCCGGCGCCGCCGTCGCACTGAAGATCATGCAGCCCGGCCTCGCTGCCGTTCCCCAGGCGGTTCACCGCTTCATCACCGAAGCCCGCCACACCGCCGCCTTGCAGCATCCCCGCATCCTGCGCGTGCTGCACGCGGCCGCTGAACCAGCGCCCTTCTACATCACACCCTATCTTCGCCGTGGCTCGCTCCAGCACGCACTCAAGCCCGGCGTGCCCATGCCATGGCGTGACGCGCTGGCCATCCTCGCCGATGTTTCTGATGCCCTCGACTACGCCCACGGCCGGGGCATCATCCACCGCGATCTGAAGCCCGCAAACATTCTCATGGACGACGACGGCCGTCCGCTGCTCTGCGACTTCGGCCTCGTTCGCACCGTCTTCAACGACTCCATCGTTGACGTGGGTCGCACCGTCCCCGAAGGCACCGCCCCCTATATGTCGCCGGCGGTCGCCCACGGCCAGGCTGAGGACACCCGCTGCGACATCTACGCCCTGGGCGCCATGGGCTATGAACTGCTGGCCGGCCATCCCCCATACCGCGGGCAGACCTCGGCCGACACCGTCCGCCAGATCATCGCCGGCCCGCCCCCGCCCCTCGCCAAGCTCGACCCCCAACTGCCCGCGCCAGTCGTGCAGGTGGTGCAGACCGCCATGGCGCGCGAGCTGCGCAACCGCTACGCCACCATGGCCGACTTCCGCGCGGATCTCCTCGCCGTGCTCGACGGAAAGCCTCCCGCCGGGGTCGGCGGCGCCAGCGCTGGCCGACACGGACGCTGGCTGATCCCCGCCGCCGCGGCGCTGTTGCTGGCGCTCATCGTCGGCGCTTGGCGCGCCCTCTCTACCCATCCCGACGAGCCCACCCCGACGCCTCGCGTCATCGCCCGGTCCTCACCACAGGCCCAACCGCAGCCGCGCCCCAGCCCCAGTACGCGCCCGACGCCTCCTGGGAGCGTCGGCCCCGCCCCCTCCGCCACGTCCACTCCCGCCATCCGCAACCCGCTCGCCTCGGCGGCGCCCGCGCGGCAGATCACGCTGCCGGCATTCCCAGGACCGATCATCAACGGTGGCGACCCCAATGCGCTCCAGAAGCTTCCACCCGGCGCAATCAGGATGGCCAAGATGGAGGGCTTCCCGCCGGCGCCCGTGCTGCATCTCGGCGACCGCGGCCGCAAACTCTACGTCGGTGCCGCGACCGGCATCTTCCTGCTCGACCCCGACACCCTCACACTCAGCCCCACCACCTGGGGCAAAGATGTCGATGCCGGCAGCGGACTGTTCGTGAGCCCCGGCGGCGACCTCGCCCTCACCCTCTCCGTCGCCGAACCTCGCCAACTCACCCTCTGGGACACCGCCACCGGGCAGCCTCTTCACCGCATTACCCCCGACCGGACCGGTTCGCTAGGGATCTTCCTCAACCCCGACGGCCAGACCGCCACCATCCTCCGCTTCGGCAAGAACGAGTTCATCGACTTCCGGACCGGCCGCAGCTGGCGCGGGCCCGGCCACCCCATCCAGGCCGGCGCCGTCACCCCCGATGGCAAGCACGAGTTGATCGCCGACGAACGTGGGGTGCAGCTCCGCCGTCTTGCCGATGGTTTCGTGGTCTGGACCGACGGCGGCTGCCATCTGCCTACGGTTCGCCTCGACGCCGCCGGCACGCGCGGCGTCGTCGCCAGCGTCGGCGCCGTCAAGGTTTACGACCTGATGTCCGGCCGCGTTCTCCTCGCGGTGACGGGTTCCAAAGGGAGTCCAAAGTGCGCCATTTCGGCCGACGGACACCGACTGGCGGTGGCCGGGGCCCGCACCGTCGTCTGCTTCGACATTGATGCTGGCACTATCTTGTGCGAGTACCAGCACGAAATTCCCCATAACCAGCTCGGCTATACGCAAAGCGTCTGGCTGCTCGGCGATGGGGACCGCGTTCTCACCATCTACGCGGGGATCGCAGTCGTCTGGCAGGTTCCTCGACCGCCCGGCCGCTGACCGCAGGGCACCCCCTGAACACCACCACATTGCGCATGGGGCGGTCCTTACCCATCTTCCGCGTCGGCGCGGCCGGGGCATGCCCGGCAAAAAAAAGTGCTCTGCGCAGAATCGAACGCGCCGTCCGGTAGTAACGGGCAAAGGAACAGAAGGAACGCTATGGCCAGAACACATCAATGTTCGATCCGAGTCAGACGGACGACAGCGGGCATGCTCGAGGGGGCGTGTGCGGCAGCAGCGCTGGCAGCGGGGCTGGTCTGTAGCCATGCGCAGGCCGCAGTGCCCATCCTGCTCTATCCGGTGGCCGACACGTTCGTGTCCAATCACCCCGACGGCGGGCCGAACGTCGCAAATACGAGCTTTGGCAGCGAAACGACGCTGCACGTCTATCAGACTGGGCCTGGCGGCGCATACAAGTCGTTCTCGCTGGTCAAGTTTGATCTGACTCCCTATGCGGGCTTTGTGGTGGTCAATCCGAACTTCTTCCCCTACTTCGCCATCTCGCGTTACAACTCAGGCGGCACCAGCGGGACTGTTGAGTTGGACCGGATGAACGTGGCTTGGAGCGAATCGTCGACGTTCAACAGCCTTGGCGGCGCCAGCCTTCCCGGCACGGCCACCTTCGTGACGCAGCGCACCATTAGCGCCGACAACCAGTACTACGTTTTCGAGGGCAGCAGCAGCTATGCCGGGAACATGAAGAACGTGATCCAATCGTGGATCGACACGCCATCTGCCAATCAGGGCCTGCTGCTCAATGAGGTGGCCACGCCCACCACTCACTTCTTCTACTCGCGGGAGTCAGGGCAGCAGATGCCGCACATCAACTTTCAGGCCGAGCCGCCGGCCTGGGCGCCCACTTCGACCGCGTCGAATGTCAGCGTGGATGAAGGAAGCGCCATTACCCTCTCCGTGCAGCTCAATACCTCAGCGCACTATGGCTGGACCAGCCGGAACCTTTCGTTCTCCAGTGGCTCGACGGAGGGCGCTCTGCTGACGCAAAACGGAGTGGCCTCGTTCAGCGGCCTTCCGTCAGTGCAGACGGCCAGCGCCAGCATTCGTTACGATCAAAGCGGCACGTTCACGGCCCATGTGTCGGGATCGGCGGCTGCCTCGCTCTCGACAGGCCTGAGCGGCTTTGACCGCACCGCCTCGCTGAGTCGCAACATCACGGTCACGGTGAACAACGTGGCGCCATCCGTTGTGAATGCCACGCTGAACGGGTTGGCCAGCGATCTGGTTGTGGACGAAGGGTCGGTCGTGACCGCGCAGATGGCATCGATTGATCCGGGTCGCGATGCTCAGACGTTCACCATCGGCGGGATCTCGGCCGGCGTGGGCGGAGTGACCGGCACGCGCACGAGCAATGCCATTGGCCTCTCATTCGCGGACGATGGAGCCTACGCGGTGCCCTTCCACGTCTCAGACGGCGATGGCGGCTTTGCGCAGTTGTCGCGCATTGTCACCGTTCGCAACGTGGCGCCGACTTTCATTAGCGCGCCGGCCGATTCGGCCGTCGCTGTGGGAGCGAGCTACTCTTTCTCGGCCGCCGCTATCGATCCGGGCATTTATGATCAGCTCACATACGATTGGGACCTGGACGGGGACGGCCAGTACAACGACCACACCGGCGCGAGCGGCGCCACTGCCTTTTCCGGCCTGGGGCAGCACACGGTGTCTGTGCGCGTGAGTGACGGGAAGGACTTCTCGACCCGATCGTTCCAAGTCACCGCGTCGTCTGCGTTCACGGGAGCGCAGAGCAATCAATGGGATGATGCGGGCAACTGGTCGGCCGGCGCGCCTGCCTCGAACGTGCCGGTCATCCTCGTGGCGCCGGCTTCGGGCGCTCGGACCATCACCGGTCCGGCGGCGAACGCGACGGTGCAGGCGTTGGCCGTTGGCGACGCGAGTACGGGTGGTCAGGCGATCCTGCAGCTTCAGCCTGGCACGTCGCTCCAGACCCTTGAAGGCCTGCGCGTGGGGCGTTCGGGAGTGATCACCGGCGGGACCGCCACCAACCCGGTGACATTGTATCTTCCTCAAACGGCCGCCATGGAAGTCGATGGCATGGTGGACGCCGGGACGGTCATCAACGGCCAACTCGTGGTCAACGCCGGTGGCGTCCTGGGCCGCCCGGACGACTCTGCGTACGTCGAGATCGATCAGAGCCAGAATGGTTCAGGGACACTGGTGCTCGGCGGCGCGACGAGGGGAACGGTTTTTGTGCGTGCTCCCCGCATTCCCACCACGCCTGGGCCGAATATGCCGCCGCCCAGTGCTCCGGTAACCAGCGTCAGCGGCCCTGGCGCGCTCCTCGGCGGGGGCGTGCTCGTGGGCTTTGGCACCGCCACGGCGTCAGCTTCGCTCGAGCTGATCTCGGCCGAGTCGGCGGAGAAGTCACCGCAGATTTTCGCGCCCCGGTTGGTTGTGAGCGACCACGCCCAGATCAGCCCTGGCGATGATCTGCTTAACTTCAGCTTCGGAATGCTCTATGTCGACGGAGAGCTTTCTCTTGATTCGACCGTAGGTCTGAATTTCGATCTGAGCGACCCGAACACCATCGGTGGAGGACTCAATGACCTGATTGTTGTTACCAACAGCGAGGATGCTCTGGGAGCCGGCGATCTGGTGCTCGACGGCCTCCTGAATGTCGCGGCTCGGCCCGGCTTTGGGTATGGCAGCTATACGCTCTTCACATACGCCGGCGCGCTGACGGACCGCGGATTGTCTTTGGGGCAGATGCCTGCTGGGTACACCTACGACATAGACACGACGATGCCGGGGCACGTTATGTTGGTTGTGGCACCGGAGCCAGCGTCCCTGAGCCTGTTCGCGGTGGCGACAGGGGTATTCCTTGCCCGCCGCCACCGGCGCTGGCCGCGGGAGGCGCGTCATCGGGGTGCGCGGGCAACCACGGCGTTTTGGAGTGGCGGGCGATGAGCGGCCCGCGATTTCGTGAGAAGAGGCGGACAAACAGCGGAACAGATGGGCCAAGGGGCCCGGGAGGCGCGAATGCGAAAGGCGAAACAGCGGGACGGCCGCAACCGGCTCATGACCGCGTGCTGCGAAGCGCTCGAGTCGCGGTTGTTGATGGCCACTGGCCAGAAACTGGTCATCACCGGGCCCAGCCCCATTGTGGCCGTTGATCGACAGCAGTACACCGTCACTCTCCGCGACCTCGACAATAACCTGATCATCACCCCAACCGATCTGACCATCACGTTGGGCGGGGCGGGCACGGAAGGCTCCTTCTACACCGTGTCCGACGGTGGGTCGCCAACAGCCACCACCGTCCTGCCTGCGGGGCAGAGCAGCACTACATACTGGTACCAGAAGCTTGTCGGCGGCAGCACGACTCACGTGGCCAGCACGCCCAACACGACCTCGGGAACCCGATCCGTCTCCGTCACCGGCTTCAACCGCCGGATCCGGCTGAGCTTCGACAACGCCGCCAACCCGGAGGACCTCCAATACTTCCCGCTGACCGTCCGGCTCACGCCCGATCGCGTGGACTACTCCAAGTTCCGCGCCGGCGGCCCGGACATCCGCTTTGTCGATCCCGACGGCACGTCGCTGCGCTACCAGATGCTTCAATGGGAGTCCGGGGGCGAATCGATCGTGCGGGTCTGGGTGCCTCAGGTCAACGGCAGCTCCAGCGCTGACTCGATCGCCCTCTACTACGGCCACGCCACCGCGCCCAATCGCGAGCGGGCGGCGCTCAGCAGCAACGGGTTGATGGCCTTTTATGAGTTTGAGGAGACGCCGGTCGCGGGCACTGCATCGATCCTCGACACCAGCGAGCTGGCGCGCCACGCCACGCCCGAGGGGAGCTTCACGGCCGCCGACCTGCAGGCGCAGGGCGTCATTGGGTCAGCATTGCGGCTGGGGCAGGCGAACGATCCGGCCGCGCGGCTCAATACCAATGTCGTGCTCACGTCCAGCGCGTTCTCGCTGGCCGGCGGGTTGAGCTTTGACAAGCTGCAGTCGTCGGCGACGCCGACCATCGCGTCGGTGGAAGGCCGCTGGAGCCTCTACGCCGACGCCGACGGGCGCATTCGCTTCTCCACCGTCTTCCCGCAGACCGGGCCGGTGGAATACGCCACCGCACCCGGCGCCATCGAGTACGCGGGGCGGGCGCGGTGGACATCCTTCCTGTTCAGTTGGGACTCGGCCGCGGCGGCCGCCGGCGGCGGCCCGACGCTGTACTTGGACGACAACCGCGTCTTTGCCCTCGCCCGCGTTTCCGGCGATGCGCCGGCCGGCGACTGGGGCATGGCCGGCAACGACAAGCCGCTGCTGATCGGCAACCGCTCGGACAACCAGGGCCTCTTCCGCGGCGCGATCGACGAGCTGCAGATCAACAGCGTGGCACTGTCGGCCAACTGGTATCAGGCATGGTCGCGCTCCTATGCGGGGCTGACGGTGCGGCCGACGGCGGGGCCGAATGTGGTCTACGAAGGCCAGCTCCTCCCGACGCCGCTGTGGGGCAGCGATTCATTCATTCTGTTCGAGGCCTACAGCCCCACCGGCGGCACTGCTCCCGGCGCGTGGACGACCGAGTGGGATCTGAGCTACGATGGCGTGAACTTCCACGCCGACGCCACCGGCGCCCTCGTCGCCCAGAACGGCCCGGCCACCTACGCCGGCTGGCACTGGCGCCTCATCAACAATGTTCCCACGGGCTACTCCAACGTCTTCACAATCGCCAACGTGGCGCCAAGCGTGAATGCGGGATCGGACGTGACGCTGCCGAAGGGTTCGCTCAACGGGACGGGCTCCTTCAGCGATCCCGGCGTTGGCGAGACGTACGCCGGCACGGTGGATTACGGCGACGGCGCCGGCCCGCAACCGCTGGCGCTGGAGGCGGACAAGACGTTCCATCTGTCGCACCAGTATCAGGCCGCCGGCCAGTACACCGTGACCGTCACCATCGACGACGGCGACGGTGGAATCACCAGCGACACGTTCATCGTGACCACGGGAGGGCCTAACGTCGAGCCGGTAGCGCACGCCGGCGGCCCGTACGCGATCGACGAGGGCCAGCCGTTGACCCTCAGCGCGGCCCTCAGTTTCGACGCCGACGGCGATCCGCTCGTCTTTTGGTGGGACGTGAACGGCGACGGCATCTTCGGCGATGCCGTGGGCGTCAACCCCACGCTCGAGTGGGTGCAGCTTGCCGCGCTGGGGCTCGACGGGACGTGGACCGGCGCGGTCACCGTTCGCGTTGACGACCTGTACGGCGGCATCTCCACCGCGCAGACGACGCTGACGGTGGCCAATGTCGCGCCGGCCGCTTCGGTGGCGGTCAGCGCAGCGCCATATCTGGAGGCGTCGTCGATCAGCGTCACCATCAGCGCCAGCGACGCGGGCGGCGATCCGCTCAGCCACTTCTGGACCGTGAGCCAGAATGGAAGCGTCATCGCCAGCGGCTCCGACGCGAGCTTCACCTTCACGCCGCCCGACGACGGAGCGCTCATCATCACCGTTACCGTCAGCGACGACGATGGGGGCAGCGCCGTCGTGACTCGCCAGCTGGAGGTGCAGAACGTGGCGCCGACGGGCGCGGCGGTCGTCGCGCCGGCCGGCTGGCATTACGAGGGCACGCCGCTCACGCTGACCGGCTCGGCCAGCGATGTCGCGGGCGCCAGCGACCCGTTGGTCTACTCCTGGAACATCAGCCGCAACGGCGTGGCCGGATATGCCACGGGCGTCGGCGCGAACTTCACGTTTACGCCTGGAGACGAGGGCACATACGTGGCGAACCTGACGGTGAGCGACGGCGACGGCGGCACGGCGACCGCGACCTCCGCGCCGCTCAACGTGCTCAACGTCCGCCCCGCCATCAGCGTGGGCGGGCCGGCCACCGTGGGTGAGGGCGGCGTCTATGCCGTGGACCTGCTGGCAGTGGACCCCGGCGACGATGCGATCCAGAGCTGGTTCATCGACTGGGGCGACGGCAGCGACCCGGACTCCGACGGCACGGTTGGCGAAGTGGTGGCCGGCAGCGCAACGTCGGCCACGCACGTCTACGCGACCGCGGGCAACTACACGGTGGTGGTCCGCGCGATCGACGACGACGGCACCTATGGCGGCACCCAGCCCCCCGGCACGCTGGACACGAGCTTTGGCACCGGCGGCAAGGTGCAGACGAACATGGGGTCGTACAGCACCTACAACGATGTCGCCACGGCAACGGTGGTGCAGCCCGACGGGAAGATCATCCTCGCCGGCTATACGGATTTCGGGCCAGCCTTGGCGCGGTACACGACAACGGGGCAGTTGGACAGCACCTTCGGCGTGGGTGGAAAGGTCCTCACGGATGTTTGGTATGGAGGTTGGGTCCACGCCATGGCCTGCCAGGCCGACGGGAAGATTGTGATCATCGGAAGCGGCAACAGCCAAGGTATCTCATCCGTCTTCATCCTTCGGTATCACGCCGACGGCTCGCTCGATCAGAGCTTCGGCAGCGAGGGTTTGGTGGTGTCAAACCTGCTGCATGGTGGGACCGGCGTGGTCGTCCAGCCGAACGGAAAGCTGGTCATTGCCGGCCCGGACAGTACTGGTTTGTCGGTGGCGCTGGCTCGCTTTAATCCTGACGGTACGGTCGACACGTCCTTCGGCTCCGGCGGTGTTGTCACAGCCGGCGGCGGCTTGTCATCCGCGAGTGCGACTGCGCTGCAGGCGGATGGGCGGCTCCTGGTGGCCGGCAGCAACGGCACGTACTTCGGCGTGCTTCGCTACAACGGTGATGGCACGCTTGACACCTCATTTGGCGCAGGCGGACTGGCAACCACCGACCTCGTCTACGGCAACGCAGATGCGATCGCCGTGCAGCCGGACGGGAAGGTGCTCGTGGCGGGCGATTATTTTGGACCCACTGGTTACCAGTTCGCCGTGCTGCGGTTTACCGCTGGCGGCGCTCTGGACCCTGCGTTCGATGGCGACGGAGTTGCCACGTCAGACAGTGGTGGTGCGTCGTCGGTCGGCGCTGTTCTGGTCCAAGCCGACGGCGGCATCCTCGTCGCCGGCACCGCCTACGTCTCATTGGTCGCGCAATTCGTCGCGATCCGCTTTAGCTCGACCGGCGCCCTCGATCCCACCTTCGGCTCCGGCGGCCGCGCGACGGTTGCCTTCACCAGCTTCGGAGCATCCGGCCAGGCCGCTGCTTTGACACCCGACGGCAAGCTCGTCTTTGCCGGAAAGGCTGCCGTTAACTCCTACGGTACCGGTGACTTCGCGGTCGCCCGGCTGCACGCCGAGCCGCGCTACTCGACCAGTGTTACCGTCACCAACGCGGCCCCCGCGGTCAGCGCCGGCGCGGACTTGCTCGTGCCGATCGGCGTCGTGCTGGGCGGTGGCGGCTCGTTCGCCGACACCGGCGTGGGGACCTGGTCGGCGACCATCGACTACGGCGACGGCAGCGGCGTACAGCCGCTGACCCTCGGCAGCGATCGCACCTTCCAGTTCGGCCACGCATACGCCGCCGAAGGCACTTACACCCTCACCGTCACCGTCTCCGACGGCCGAGGCGGCGTTGGAACTGACACCGTGCAGGTCAGCGTGGTCGCGGCCGTGGCCGGACTCGCCGCCGCTCCCGGCGCCAGTTACGCCATCGTGGACGATGGACAGGGCACGCAGACGCTGGTCGTCAGCGGCGGGACCGTGCAGGTCACTGCCGACCAGCATCTTGCGGCGCTGACCGTTGCTGGCGGAAGCATTCTTGATCTGGACACATACGAGTTGACCATCGACTACACCGGTACCAGCCCGGCTGATTTGATCCGAACCTATCTGACCAGCGGATACGCAGGTGGCGCCTGGAACGGCAGCGGAATCTGCAGTTCCACGGCTTCCGCGGCTGGCAACACCGCCTTGGGCTACAGGGATGACGGTGATGTGATCACGGTGAAATACGCCTGGTACGGCGACTCGAATCTGGACGGAACCGTCAACATCAATGACCTTCTCGCCCTGGCGCAGAACTACAGCCAGAGCGGCAGGAACTGGGCCCAGGGCGACTTGGACTATGACGGCGTCGTTGGGTTTGCGGACCTGCTGAAGCTGGCCCGGAACTACAACAAGACGCTGCCCAGTCCGCAGGTCACGGCCGCGGCACCCGCGAGCGAGACCGGTTCGCCGGCTGGCGGGTCCGAGCCAGCGGACGGGCCGGGCGAGCAATACATGTCCGCCCCGGGCGATGCGACGGTGGCCGAGAAATCGGCCGAAGATCGGCTTGCCGCGGAGCTGCTGGGCATCGGCCAGTCGCTGCTGGCGTGAGTCAGCCATCATCCCCGCGACGCAATCGACAGCAGAGCATTGACCCCCGGCAACCGTGTCCGGGGGTTTCTTGTTTCACCAACCAGAGGAGCCAAGTGCATGTCCCACATCGTGAACATCAAGACGCAGATTCGTGATCCCGTGGCCCTCGCTGCCGCCTGCGTGCGGCTGGGGCTCCAGCAACCCACGCAGGGGAAAGCGAGGTTGTTTGTTACCGAGGCCGAGGGGCAGATCGTGCACCTGCCGGGCTGGACGTACCCGGCCGTGATCGACACCGCCACCGGCACCATCGCCACCGACACCCACGGCGGCCGCTGGGGCGACCAGAAGGAACTGGACAAGCTGCTCCAGGCGTACGCCGTCGAGAAGTGACCTTCTCCAGGAATAACGGGCGCGTCGGGAGTCGGCAGAATGGGCTGCCGAAGGAGACACGCCATGTCCAACGAAGCACGACCAACCCAACGTCCGCAGGCTCCAAGACAGTACCCCGATGAGCTCAAGCAGGAGGCCATCCGCCTGGCCCTCGACCACGGCATGACCCTCGGCGCCATCGCTCAGAAGCTCGGGGCACCGGCCAAGACCATCGGCAACTGGGTCCGCCCGCAACGACGGCAGAACCGCCTCAAGCAGATCGACGCCGGCGTCGCCGTCGACGACCCGGCCGCCCTCCGGGCCCGCATCGGCGAGTTGCAGAAGGAGAACCTCCGCCTCCGCCAGGAGTGCGACATTTTGAAAAAGTTCAGCCAGTGCGCGGCCAGACAGATGCCGGGAGGTTTGACATGATCCACTCACTGAAAGACCAGTTCGACATCGGCCTGTTGTGCGACACGCTCGGCGTCTCGCGGGCCGGCTACTACGACTGGCTCGGACGCGTCCCCTCCGAGACCGCGGTTCGCCGCGAGCAGATCATCGAGCAGATCCGAGTCGTGCACGCCGAGTCCGACCGGACCTACGGCAGCCCACGCGTTCACCGGGAACTGCTCGAGCGGCAGATCAGGCTGAACGTCAAGACGGTCGCCCGGTACATGAAACAGGCCGGGATCCGCTCGAAAGTCGTCAAGCCCTTCAAGGTGAGCACGACCGACTCCGACCACGGCCTGCCGGTGTTCGAGAACGTGCTCGACCGGCAGTTCGAGTCGGACGGTCCGAACCAGAAATGGCTCTGTGACATCACCTACATCCCCACCGATGAGGGGTTCATCTACCTGTCGGCGGTGCTGGACACGTTCCGTCGGAAGATCGTCGGCTGGAGCATCGATGACGTGATGGACCGCGCCTTGTGCGTCGACGCGCTCAAGAACGCGATCGCCAGTCGAAGACGAATGCCCGGCGGGTTGAGCGGGCTGCTGCACCACAGCGACCGGGGCAGCCAATATGCCAGCGATGACTACCAGAGGGAGTTGAAGGCCTGGGGGATGGTGGTGAGCATGAGCCGGGTGGGCGACTGCTGGGACAACGCGATGATGGAGAGCTTCTTCGGCACCTTGAAGCAGGAGTTGATTCACCACGAGCGTTTCGCGACGAAGCGGGAGGCCCGCAGTCGTGTGATTGCCTGGATCGAGGGTTGGTACAATCGACGAAGACGTCATTCGTCGCTGGGCTGCCGCAGTCCTGAGGCATTTGAGGCCGAACGAAACTGATGAAGCTGAGCAGAGCTGATGAGTGAGTAACCCCTCAACCCGACGCGCCCGTTATTCCTGGAGAAGGTCAACGACGTCCAGCGTTTCAACCGCCGCATGGGCGAGTTCCGGCTGGAGCTGGCCCAGGCCGTGGAGAACCTGGACCGGCACTTTGAGCAGCTGAAGGCCGCCGCCCGCCAGCGTCTCGGCTCGCTGTACAACGACGCCGACTACCCTCCCAGCCTGGCCGGTCTGTTCGAGGTCAGCTGGGACTTCCCCAGCGTCGAGCCGCCGGAATACCTGCTGCGGCTCAATCCCCAGCTCTACCAGGAGGAACGCCGCCGGATCGCAGCCCGTTTCGACGAGGCGGTGCGGCTGGCCGAACAGGCCTTCATCGCCGAGCTGACCAAGCTGGTGGAGCACCTGGTCGAGCGGCTGGGCAACGAGGCCGACGGCACCCGCAAAGTGTTCCGTGACAGTGCCATCACCAACCTGCGGGACTTCTTCGAGCGGTTCAGGAGCCTGAACGTCAGCAGCAGTGCCGATCTGGATCGCCTGGTCGAGACCGCTCAGCGTGCCGTGGCCGGCGTCGAGCCCCAGGCGGTTCGGGATTCGGATAGCCTGCGGCAGCACGTGGCCACGCAGCTCTCGGCCGTCGCCGCCAGCTTGGACCAGATGCTGGTGGACCAGCCCCGCCGTCGCATCCTGCGGCCTGTGCGGCAGGAGGCGGGGTGATGGACCTGCACATCGAGCCTGACGGCAGCGTCAGGTGCATCTACGCAGAGCAGATCAGCCTGGCGGAACTGGGCCGCGTCCAGATTCGCCGGGCGAGTTTCGTGGAGCCGGATGCAGACGGCCGCTGGCGGGTGGACCTGTCCCCCGTCGGCGGCCCCGCACTGGGGCCGTTCGAGAGGAGAAGCGACGGCCTGGCCGCGGAGCACAAGTGGCTCCGCGACCATTGGCTGTGTTCGAGGGAGGAGGGCGAATGAGAGAGGTGATTGTTGCGTTCGTGTTTCTATGGCTCCTGTTGACGTTCATCTCGTGCCTGGATCAGGGCCGGGCCATCGGGGCCAGACCGGGAGGGGCAGGCGGAGGAGAGGAGGGAGATCGTGTTGAAGCTCGGGGTGCTGGTGCTGCTGATCGTGGTGTTTGGGGTGACGGGCTTCCTGCTGGGCCGGCTTCTCGGGCCGCCGCGGGAGCCGGCCAGGACGTCGGTACATACCGGTCCGACGATCGAGCAACTCCAGATGCTTTCAGCCCTGGTGACGCTGAAAGTCGACGTGGCGGACGTGATGGAGACGTCGATCCGCGGCTACGTCGGCGGAGTGAGAGCGATGCTGGTGGTCAAGGGGGACTTTCTGCTGAGCGTGGACTTGTCGGCGGCGAAGTTCCAGGAGCTGGACCCGGCCGGCAAGTCGGCTGTTCTCGTCCTGCCCCAGCCGCGGGTACTCAGCCCGCGTCTGGACCACAACCGCAGCCGCGTGTTTGCAGTGACCACTGAGGGCCTGTGGCTGATCGTGCCGTCGAACCGCGGCGAGACGGCCGTCGTGAACCGGGCCCTGGCCGACGGCCAGCAGTTCGTGATGGCCGCCGCGGCGGAGCCGTCGCTGGCAGAAAAGTCGCGGCGTCATGCAGAGCAGGTGATCGGCACGTTCTTCGGTGCAACGGGGTGGACCGTCAGCATTCGCTGGACGGCGTGAATCAACATCAACACAGAAGGGAGCAGGATGACCGCAGAGACAACGGCCGCTCAGGCCGAGCAGATGTCGTTGTACTTCAAGGAAGGCAGCAGCGACAAGAAGTACCACGCGGCCATCGAGCCGCAGGGCAACGGCTTCGTGGTGAACTTCAGCTACGGCCGACGGGGCAGCACGCTGACGATCGGCACGAAGACGGCCGAGCCCGTGGATTACGCCACGGCGAAGAGGATCTTCGACAAACTCGTGAAGGAGAAGACCGCCAAGGGTTACACGCCCGGCGCGTTGGGCACGCCGTACCCGCCAACGAACAACGAGCAGCGATCCACCGGCATCCTGCCTCAACTGCTCAACTCCATCGACGAGGCCGAGGCCGAGAAGCTGCTGGCCGACCCGGCCTGGCTGACACAGGAGAAGCTGGACGGCCGCCGCGTGCTGATCCGCCGCAGCGGCGACCAGGTGACCGGCATCAACCGCAAGGGACTGGTCATCGCGTTGCCGCAGGCGGTGGTCGGCTGCGCCCTGTCCATCGGCAGCATGCAGTGGCTGATGGACGGCGAGTGCATCGGCGACACGTTCATCGCCTTTGACCTGCTGGAGCGGGCGTGTGTGGATCTCCGGCCGCAGCCTTACCGCAAACGCCTGGATGCGCTCTACACAATGCTCCTGCTGGGGTCGGCCTTGCCCATCCAGTTCATCCGGTCAGCGACCACGGTTCGTGACACGCGGGCGATGCTGGCCAACCTGCGGCAAACGAACAAGGAGGGCATCGTCCTCAAGCGTATCGACGCCCCCTACACGCCCGGCCGTCCCGCCAGCGGCGGCAACCAGCTCAAGTGCAAGTTCTACTCGACGGCGTCCTGCATCGTCGCCGGCAGCAACGGCGGCCGGCGGAGCATCAGGCTGGAACTGCTCAACGACGGCCAGCGTGTGAGCGTCGGCAGCGTGACCATCCCGCCCAACCAGGACATTCCGGCCGCCGGCCAGATTGTCGAGGTGCGATACTTGTACGCCTTCGGCGGCGGATGTTTGTACCAGCCGGTGTTCCTGGGCGTGAGGAACGACATCGATGCCAACGCCTGCTCGGTCAGGCAGCTCAAGCTGAAGCCCGGGGACTCGGCCGATGACGACGGCTGATTGTCGCGTAGGTCAACACGTGAACATCAACGCGGGCTCTACGCCGTTGCCTTGCACGGTGGCATGGGCCGCCGTCGAGGGCCGCCACGGCGCGTCCCGCTTTCCACATATCACGGCGACGGCCGGCTGAGTCGCGGCCGGGCGGCGCCCGATCCCAACTGAGTCCATCTTCACGCCATCGCAACGTGCGAGGCGGTCATTCTCACACGGCCGTCCCGCACGGGGCGGCCCCAACTCCATGGAGGTCGCCGATGAGTGCAGCAGTTTCGTTGGCCGGGGGGTGGCAGGCGGGGTTCCTGGCGGTCATGCCGGCCGTCCAGACG